>Ga0247610_10004160_pt1 | contig 15558 bp, 14 predicted proteins | sample 174DNAGHGhighgp2_FD_193483 | JGI IMG/M metagenome (GOLD analysis project Ga0247610, IMG submission 193483) | Sheep rumen microbial communities from Palmerston North, Manawatu-Wanganui, New Zealand - 1742 DNA GHGhigh gp2 | ecosystem: Host-associated > Mammals > Digestive system > Stomach > Rumen... | reverse complement strand
TGATGCTGCCGTCCTTAGGAAGTATCGCAAGGAACGCATACTCGCCGCCCTTATAAGCTTTCATGAATCCTGTAGCCTTATCGGTCTCGAAATAATCGCGTGTCTCGTCGCTTAAGAACATGACGTTCTGTGTGCTTCCGTCAGCTTTTGTGAACTTACCTGTTTTGACCTGGTAATCTTCGTATTCGGTTTCCCACTTGCCATCAAAGCAGATCGCATTCACAAGGATCATCGCAGCATCAGGATCCAGATCATTTATGATCTTATTGATCATGTGCTTGGTATGCTCATCCACCCACTTATTGATCTCGTCAGCCGTATCCTTGCCAAATGCCTCAGCTTTGTATTCCGCAAGGAACGTCTCCTTTATGTAATCGACATACCTGGTGTTGATGCCGTCGCCTAAAGATTTCTCGTTACTCCAGACCGCATTTGCGCATGTGAAATCAACGTCTTTGGAACCATTGATCTTATCCATCAAAGCAGCCGCAAATGCCTGCTGGTCCAAAGGTCCCTGGCCCTTTGCGAAAAGATCTGTAAGCTGCTTTAGCGTATCACCCTTGGCGCCTGCCGCAACCATGTCGAGTGCCATCATGACAGACGCCGGTGAGACCATGACGTTGCCTTCACCGCCTGCATCCTTTATCGTCTGGTTCAGAAGATCCAGGCTGAATCGCCTGTACTCCTTCTCCATCAGGTTCCTGTCGTACTGAGTCTCAGCGACCTTGTCCAGATTGATCTCCGTCTTAACGTTGGGATTCTCCTTCAAAGGCTTGTCCTTCTTTAAATTCACCGAACAGCTGGAGAAGATCAGTGATGCTGCCATTACCCCCGTAATGATCCTGATGTCTTTTTTTGAGCAAATTCTCATGGTGTGTCCTCCTATTATCCTTATAAATTTGCTTTGTACCTTATAAACAGCCGGAATGCCCGAAATGTTGCACTTTTAAAGATATTCCTCAAATTCGGATTGCCGAGGATGCTATAATATCCACGTAATACAAAGAGTTTGGAGTATTAAAATGAAAAAGATCTTATCTGTGATCCTCTGCGGCGCAATTGCCTTATCCATCGCATCCTGCAGCGGATCCGACGTAAAACCTGCTTCTGGAACAGACGTAACTACGTCTTCCGGTGCAACTGAGAAGGCTTCTGTCTCAACGGATGCGGATTTCAGTCCTGACTTCACGTTCAAGACCACGGACAGAGCGGGCAATACATACGACGAGAGCATCTTTGCTTCCGCCAAGCTCACCATGATCAATTTCTGGGAGCCCTGGTGCGGCCCCTGCGTCAAAGAGATGCCTGACCTCGAGCTCCTCTACGAAGCCTATAAGGACAAGGACTTTCAGATAATCGGCGTGTATTCCGAGACCCACATGGAAAGCGAAGTTGACGGCATCTTAAAGGACAAAAATATATCCTATCCGATCCTCAAATACACCGCCGAGTTCGACAGATTCCAGACAGGCTACGTTCCCACCACGGTCTTCGTCGACAGCAAGGGCCATATCGTAAAGATGTCCGACGGCACTGACTGCGTTATCGGATCCAATACTTACGAAGCCTGGGAATCCATCATTAAGCAGTATCTCTGATTTTTTCTAACCTTATGCGCAAACGCATCATCACAGTTTCATTGATTGCAGCAGGCGTGATCCTCATCATTGTGGGGATCGCCCTTAAGCAGCCTGAATCTGTTTTCGCGAAAGCCGCAAAGATATGCATGGAGTGTGTCGGCATTGGCTAAGAAATGGGTCAGACATTCTATCCAGGCGGCAGCAACCCTGCTCCAGAACGCAAACTTCAAAGGATTCTTTGAGGGCAGGATCTATCAGGGCCCCTCAAAATCCGTCTGCGTGCCCGGCCTCAACTGCTACTCATGTCCCGGCGCTGTCGGCGCATGCCCGGTCGGCTCTCTTCAGACCTACTTAAGCGGCCTTAAGTTCAAGGTTCCCTACTACGTAGTCGGAATACTGATATTTGTCGGCGCTCTCATCGGCCGCGCGGTATGCGGATTCTTATGCCCCTTTGGCTTTTTGCAGGACCTTCTCTACAAGATCCCGTTCTTCAAGAAAAACGAGTTCAAGCTCGACAAATACCTGCGCTATTTCAAGTATGTGGTGCTTGTTCTTTTTGTGGCGCTCCTGCCCTTCTGCTTCAAGCTCACACCGTTCTTCTGCAAGTACATATGCCCTTCAGGCACAGTTGCCGGCATCTGGCTCGCTGCAGCTGACAAACAGGTCGCAGGGCAGCTCGGACCATTATTCTCATTAAAGCTCGTTATCCTCGGCCTGATCCTTGTCGCGAGCCTGATCATTTACAGGCCATTCTGCAAATACATCTGCCCCTTGGGCGCCATCTACGGGTTCTTTAACAGGATCGCCCTCTACCGCATGCATCTCGACACCTCAAAGTGCGTTAACTGCAACGCCTGCGCCAAAGCATGCAAGATGAACATCAACCCTTCAGTCAACCCCAACAGCTGCGAGTGCATCCGCTGCGGCGACTGCGTCAATGCATGTCCGCACAACGCGCTGAAGATAGGTGTTGCTTCAAAGGCGTCAGAAAAGGCTGCCCGTTGCCGGTAAGAACCCTTTTTAGTGCTCGAAAAAACGACCTACAGACAAAACAAAGGAATTGCGTGTTTTTGTCGGCAGGTTTTCGCATTTTTAAGGGCAGATTGGCCTTAACCTACAGACATTTTTGGCTTTTGATTCAATTTTGTCGGTAGATTCCCATTGATTTTCGGCTTTCTAACACCAAAACCTACAGACAAAAACGCCATTTTTCATGTTTTTGTCTGTAGGTACACCCGCACACCGCCTTCTCATCCACAAAAAAGGCTGCCTCATAAAGAGACAGCCTCTCAGAAATCCGTTTTATAACCGTATCAGACAGGTCTTGCCGTTCCGCAGTCAGGGCAGAATCTTGAAGTGATTCCTGTCTTGCCGCAGTTAGGGCAGTTCCAGGGTGCATCAGCCGCCGGTGCTGCAGGAGCAGCCTGAACAGGAGCCGGTGCCGCGGGAGCAACAGGTGCCGCAGGAGCGCCGCCGCTTACGGGTGCTACAGGTGCAGGTGCAACAGGAACAGAGCCAGGTGCGGGAGCAGTAGCACCGGAAACGCCGCCGTTAACTACATTGCCAAAGCCTTCTCCGACCTTCTGGGACTCGCCCATGATAGGTGCCATGGCATCTCTTGTCATGTTGATGACGCCGCCCATTGCGCCCAAAGTAACGCCTAATGAAGCAACATCGCCGATACCGCCACCTGCGCCGCCGCCGGAACCGCCTGTGATGCCGTTCTGCATTGCTTCGAGGCCGACCTGACGTGCTGTCTCGTCTCTGTATGTGTAGCCCTTCATCTGCATCTCCTGAGCCTCTGCCTGAGCCTGCATTCTGTATGCGTCTGCTTCAGCCTGAGCCTTGATGCGGAGAGCGTCAGCTTCGCCCTGGGCGCTTACTGCCTTGAGCTGTGCTTCAGTCTGGGCTTCGACGATCTTTCTCTGCTGTGCAGCTTCTGCCTCAGCCTTTCTGACTTCCTCTTCGCGGACCTTCAGAGTCTTGTCAGCGAACTGCTGCTTAAGACGTGCGAAATTCGGATCGTCGTCAGGTGTAACGATGGATGTTACGTAGAACTCGGGCATCGTGAGACCGTATTCGTCCAGAGTATCGTTGATGTCGAGCATGAGCTTTGAAGAAAGAACATCAAGATATGCGTCGATCTCAAGGATGTTGAGGTTCTCTTCCTTTATGATGCGGGCAAGGTTTGCCTTGACCTTGTTGATGATCAAAGCCTTGAACATGCCTGTGCCGTAGGACTTGCCTTCACCTGTAACGTCGCTCTGAAGGAGACCGTCTGTGGTGCCGACGAGCTTTAAGATGAGCTTGGCCGGATCAGTAACTCTCAAGTTGAAATTACCGGATGCGCCGATCTCAACGTGGAGTCCGGATGCGGGATCGAAAAGTCTTACCTTGCTGTCAGTACCCCACCTGATACCCATCTGGGTAACCATGTTGATGAAGTAAACTTCGCAGTGGAAAACATTGATTCCGCCTGTACCAAGCCTCATGTAATCACGAACCTTGGGGATGTTGTTCGTAACAAGCGTGTGTCTGCCTGCCTTGAACTGATCGAAGATCTTACCGTCACGGAAGAATAAAGCTTCCTGTGTCTCATGGACGATCAGCTGAGAACCGATTGTGAAATCTTCTTTTTCGTGCTTGTGCGCGAGGACTTCATTACTGCCTTCGTACTTGATAACACTAATAGCTTCAACCATTTCTTAATACTCCCTTCCTATTTGTCTTTATTGAATAACACTGATAATTGTTCGGTTGCCGAAGCAAAAACTATGAACAGCGCGATCGGTGCACCTATTGCGGTTATTACCGAGATCCATGTCGGCACATGGAACGCATATGCCATGATCGAAAAAATGATGATCGGTCCTGCAGCGAAGAAAGACAGTATCTTGATTATGATCTCTATCACGCCGCCTCTATAGAGGACATATCCCAATCCCGCTGAGCCTAAGAGGAACAACAGAATGCATATGACCCACGGCCAGTGGCAGACTTCGCGGAAGAATAATCCTACGGCTGCCGGGAGCGGCAAGCTGAATACGACATCCCACGGAATATCGCGCTTGCGCTTTTTCGCGATCTCCTCTTTGCAGATCTCTATCATGGCATCGGCATTTCTGAAGCCCTTGACCTTAGCCAATGTCGAGAGAGCACTGTTATAAGAACCCTTATCGAAATAGCCTTTGCCCTTGGCATAGACTGCAAGAAGCTCTGCCTTCTTCTGTCCTTCTTCGCAGATCCTGACAAGATCGGAAGAAATAGGATCGTTGAACTTCGTGCATTCGATAATGGACGTCTTATAGAGAAGCTTGGCTTCAGTCGCAGAAGCAGCTTTGTTCTCACTCTCGACAATGTCATTTGCCTTGGTGATATTTGCGATTATCCTCTGGTACTTCGCATAGTCGGGATAGAGGTCTGCAATTGACCATCTGTTCCCGCAGTTTGCACAGTAAGAAGTACCGGCAAGATAGTTGTTCACTATATCACCGCCACAGACCTTGCACTTTAAAGAGACCGGATTAATGTTGATTTCAGCCATTATCTAATCCCTACCCTCATTCCAAGCGTACCGCGTGCTACGTCGCGCGTGAAATATATTATATCAAATATTTTTTCGCGCCGCGATAATTTCGTGCCCAATAAAAAACGGCGGAAAGCCTTAAGCCTTCCGCCGCGTGAATCATTCAGTTAAGTATCTCTTAGAACGAGAAGAAATTAGATACCCAGAGGGCAACAGTAAATGCTGCAACGAGTACAAATGCTTTCTTGTTGTCCTTAAGATTTGTTGAAGCAGCCATTCCCTCATAGAGCATTACTACATAATAGAGGTAGCAGCCTGTGTAGATCAATGAACCTAATCTTACATAAGGGATAAGGCCGAATAATTCTCCAAGAATACCGCTTACGACATAAGCCGGAGCCAATGCCAAAGAAGCTGCAGCGAGGAGCTTGGAGAAAGACCACTTTTCCTTGACGATCAAGCCGGCAAGAACTGCAGCACCGGCAACACCGAATACTCTGATCGCATAGTACAGGAACGGGTAAATGCAGTATTTAACGATTCTGCCTGCAACGTAAGATGCGCTGTAAACATCATTAAACACGCTGCGTCTCATGTCGAGCTTATCGATACCCATCCGGATAAGGAATGAGGAGAGTGAAAAAGCCGTTCCAATAAGTGCACAGATAACAACAACGATAGCTGTAAGAAGGAGCGCATTGCCGATCTTCTCATACTGGGGAACGATCTCAGCAGGGCCTGTAACAGGGTGAAGTGCTGCCTTGAAAATGTTCTTGAAGTGCTGTCCGAAAGGAATCATTGATGAAGGTTCCTTGGGCTTAGCAGGCTCAGCTGCTGGTGCTGCAGGAGCTACAGGTGCTGCGTCAGGAGCAGGAGCTGCCTCAGGAGCGGGTGCAGGCTCAGCGGGTGCTTCGGCTGCAGGTGCGGGTTCAGCGGCTGCTGCGGAAGCTGCTGCAGCTTCACTTAATGACATGCCACATCCACCACAGAAAGCTACGCCATCAGGGTTTTCTTTACCGCAATTAGGACAAAACATAATAGTATCCTTTCCTCGGGCATAAAAACCCGATTTACATGATAGGTTCATTGTAACATACGAAAGTCTTTATAAATGCCATAAATATGAAGCCGCAAAACCCACAAAATGCACTATTTCCAAATTCCGGAAATAGTTCCGGCACTGTCGGACTGCGTGATTTTGTTCTGTTTCCGAAAATCGATACGTTTAGCGGCAATTTCGTATCGAAAAACTGCAACAAGGGGCCGTGTTTCCAAAAATCGATACATTTTGAGCAAAAAGCGTATGCATTTTTGGAAACAGCCGGCAGGAGGGGCAGAAGGAGCCCAAAACAGCCGGCAGGTGAAATCTACAAAAAAGGCGCCCCGTAAATGAGGCGCCTATGAGTTACAGATTTAAGTCAGGTCAGAATGCGTCGATCACCTTGCTGATAGCATCAACAGGATAGATATCGGAGAACAGGAGCAGATATGTCTTGCCGCCCTTGGTAAAGAGTGCTGCATTTACATCTGCCGAAGTCTCGCCCTTAGACAGCGCCTTTACGTTATTGAACGGTATGCGGTAGAGCGTAACAGCGGTACCGCCGGGCGTTGTGCTGCCTGTGCCTTCATATTTAGAATTGTAGATCTCCTTCATGAGGTCAGTGCCTTCGGGTGCCGCATAGAGCAGTGCCTTCTCGCCCTCTGTGCCGAGGAAGATCTCGACTGCGATATTCTCACCGTAAGAGCTCGATCCTGTTCCCATAAGCTTGAAAGGAAGAGCCTTGCTGATCTTGTCGAGGCGCTCATCGCCCATTACCTGCTCTGTGGATTCCACAGCTCCGCCCGGAGGGGTCAGAGTAGTCGTTGTTTCCTCGGACTTGTAGGTATGATTCTTTGTATTCAGGTTCTTATTTCCGGAAAGAGTGTTTCTGTCATTATCAAGAGTATCAGCTTCTGTCGTACTCTGGCTCTCTGCAGCATCCCACTTGACCTCGTCACCGCCAAGTGCAGAATTGATCTCGGAGTCTAAATATAACGCCTCCGAATTGTGCTCTTCTATTGCAGAAGCTGCTTTATTAGCCGTTCCGAAATATCCGGCAATACCAAGAGCACCGATTCCCAAGAGTACGAGTACGCCTGCGGCGATAGAAGCGATGAGCGGGATGGGTACCTTCTTCGCTTTCTTCCTGCGGACAGGCTTTGCGGAATCATCTATATCAATGTCTTTCTTGAGTTCTGTTACAACTGCGCCGCCAGGCTGCTCCCTGATAGCTTTGGAGACAGCAGCCATGACCCTGGACTTCATCTCAGGATCTACAGTTGCATTACTCATGATTTCGTTATACTTAATCAAAATCATTTGCCTCCTTCAGCAATTCTCTCAGTTTGTCTCTCGCGCGCTTAAGATCTGAGCGCACTGTTGCCTCGCGACGGCCCATGATCAGGGCGATCTCGGCTGTCGAGTAGCCTTCCTGATAGAAAAGGTGGATAGCTTCACGCTGATTGACCGGCAGTGCTCTCACTGCATCCCAGATGGCTTTGTATTCATCGCCCTTATCCAGGTCTTCCTGTACTTCGCCGACGATCTCTTCGTTGAGTTCCATCGTGTCGCGTACACGGTTGTAGTCAATGCGGTTCTTGGCAAGATTGGAGCATACGCGCATGAGCCATGCTTTGCGGTGTGCCTCGCTCTCGAAAACAGGTCTTACGGTAACGAACTTTATCATCGTCTCCTGTAAGATGTCCTCCGCATCTTCAGTGTTGTGAAGGTAAGAGAGTGCAAGACGCAAAATGGAATTGCCAATCGTGTCCAGTATCTCTTCCGCTTCCCTTTCTATCTCCTCGTCAGACTTCCTGCTTTTTCCGGCGGCTTCAAAATCATAAAGCTCTTCTTCGGATGCGTTTACGATCTCAAACTGTTTCTCGAGATCATTATCATCCGATGCCGAAAACGCCAGCAGCAAGATGGCGAGTTTTCGCAAAAGCGGCAGATTGGCTTCGTAAGTAAATTCCATTTTTCCCTTCGGGTTAATCTCCGCTTTCACCCTAAATACAGACAAAGCGGAGGAAATGTTGCAGTTAAATTATAACAGTGAAATAAATCAAATCAAATTGCTAAATGCACCTTCCATAATATAAAATATGCAATGGCAAGAAAGCATGGGGGCAGTCTTAGATGTCATCAAGATTTGAAAGAGAAGAACTTCTTATAGGACCTGAAAAGCTGAAACGTCTGGCGGATGCGAAAGTCCTGCTTTTCGGAGTGGGCGGCGTCGGCGGTTATACAGCCGAGTGTCTGGCCAGAGCCGGAGTAGGCCACATCACGCTTGTCGATTCGGACAAAGTGGACATAACCAACCTCAACCGCCAGATCCTGACGCTGAGCTCCAACATCGGCAGATACAAAGTGGATGTCTGCAAAGAGAGGATCCTTGATATCAATCCTGACTGCGAAGTCATTACGAAGCAGCTCTTTTACCTTCCTGAGAATGCGGAAGAATTCAATTTCTTTGCATACGATTACATCGCAGACTGCATCGATACAGTCGCTGCAAAGGTAGACATAATCTGCCATGCCATTGAGTGCGGCACTCCGGTCATAAGCGCAATGGGCGCTGCGGGGAAAATGGATCCTTCTGCTTTTAAAGTTTGTGATATCTCCAAGACTGAATACTGCCCGCTCGCGAAAGTAATGCGCAGGGAATTACGGAAAAAGGGCATAAACCACCTCAAGGTCGTATATTCACCCGAGAGTCCCATCCCGCCCAGGGAAGGCAGAAAGCCGGGCACCATTTCCTATGTGCCTGCTGCGTGCGGGATCATCCTGGCAGGAGCAGTAGTAAATGACCTCCTGGCCGGAGAATGAGCCGTCTGATCCCGGCAACAGAAGTATTAAGAATTAATATTTATTTAAAACGCATGTAACACAATGCACAACATATTCGTAGGATAATAAGGCATATGAAAAAGAATAACGGCAGACTATTTTTCCAGAACGATGCGATTTATGTCGCTGTCGTTTTTGCGAGCGTAATTCTTTTCATGGGGCTTCTTGCCCTCCAGATCTTTTCCGGCATCACGCCGACAAGGATCTTTGTAGGCGTTGCGCTGATGTTCGTGTCATTCATGATGAATGTTTTCGAAGGCAAGTTCGGATTCTACATCACATATGCGCTTAACTTCGTCCAGTTCATGATCTACACATACGAATATGTCATGATGCAGAATGAATCCGCGCCGATCCTTCTCGCGATGACATTCGTTACGATGGTCATCAATATGCTCCTTCAGTATTACGTCATCAAGCTCGCTGCAAAGATCAGGGGCATAGAGGATTCCAAGCGCGAAGAACGCGGCAAGGCGATCAGGAAAGAACTTGAAGACCAGATGTTCTCCCGTACGAGCCTTATCGTCAACAACGAATCCATCGGCGGCAACCAGGGCTTGAGCGAAGCTATCGGAAGAACGCTTAATTCGTCTATCGACCCGCTCACGACGCTTCCCGGCCGCGATGCCATCACTGAAAGAGCTTATAAACTCATAAGAGAAGATATTTCGAGCATGCAGGAGAGCGATAATCCGGACAAAGTATGCCGTCCGTTCACGATCATATATCTCGCTCTCGACCGTTTCGACAAAATAACAAGATCGATAGGCCACAAATCGATGGATCTCTTCATCCAGAATATGGCTCACCGTCTCCGTGAGGCAGCAGATCCGACCGATATGGTCGCAAGGATCGACGACGCTGACTTCGTTATCCTCTTTAAACGGAAACTTGCTCCCGAAGCAGAGAAAAAGTATGCCGCAAAGCTCGTAAAGGAAGCCGGCAGGGCATTTGCCGCAGGCCTCGATTCCATGAATGCGGCGATCTACTACGGCACCGCTCACTACCCTCTTGATTCACGTCACGGAGGCGAGCTGATCGCTATCGCCGAAGAGCGCATGAGCAAAGCTGCTGCAGCTGCCAAGGGCGGCCAGCCCGAAGAGGAAGAGCGCACACCACTGCCGGGCGAGGAGATCTTCAGGGATAAGAGCAAGGATGAGATCATCGCTATCTTTGAGCGCGCAATAACCGACGGAAGCCTCCACATGGCTTACCAGCCCTGCTTTACAGCAGACCGCAAGCTCACAGGCTTTGAGGCCTTCTTGAGATTCGAGAAAAACGGCATCTCCATCCCGCCGCAGGTATTCCTTGCAGCATCCGAGAATGCAGGCTATATGCGCCGTGTCGGAAGTTTCTCACTGGAGAATTCCTTAAGCGCACTTACCACGATCAACAAGATCGATCCGGAGCTCACGATGAATATCAATATCTCTAACTACCAGCTCCGCGAGTCTGACTTCATTCAGGCTTTCCAGAATATCGTTTCTTACACAGACTGCAACGTTAAAAATCTCATTCTGGATCTTCAGGAAGAGAGCCTTATCTCGAGCCTTGCAGATATCAGGATGACAATAGAAGAGCTCGCTACGACTGGTGTTAAGATGGCGCTCGATAACTTCGGCAGAGGCTACTCCTCCTTCAATGCGATCCCGCTCCTTCCTGTGTCAGTTTTAAAGCTCGACGGCAACTTTACATCTGACCTCGCAACCGATGCGACAGTCCGTATCCTTACAAGATCCGCGATCACCCTGATGCATGACATCGACATCACGGTAACTGCTACGGGCGTAGGTCAGGAAGATCAGTTCGAGATACTCGCAGGCAGCGGATGCGACAGATTCCAGGGTCTTTTCATGGGTGCAGCGATCGCCCCCGATGAGCTCGAGGAATTCATCCACACACACTCAGGGCTAAGCTGAAGTGACCCTCCCCTATCTGCCTCTATGCTATAATCACTCTATCTGATAAGGAGTGTAGGGATATATGGCCGAACCAATCGTAACTATCGAGAATGTCTCTTTAAAGTACAAGAAAACCGTTCTGACCGACGTTACCATATCAGCCGGGAAAGGCGATGTAATAGGTCTTCTGGGGCTTAACGGTTCAGGCAAATCCACATTGCTGTCCGCTATCGCCGGCCTTCGCAGAACATCGAAGGGCACTATTAAAGTCGGCGGCAAAGCAGGCTTCGTCACCCAGGAAAACGCCCTGATCGACGAGCTCACCGCGATGGACAACCTCAAGATGTGGACTCCCTTAAGCAAGGCTGAGATCTTAAAAGAACTCACCGACACCGAGCTCTCGATCCTTAAAGTAAACGAATTCATCGACCTCAAGGTGAAGCGTATGTCAGGCGGCATGAAAAAGCGTCTGGCAATAGCTTCCGTGCTCCTGTCCAAGCCCGACATCCTTCTCATGGATGAGCCTCTGGCAGCTCTTGATATCCCTGCGAAAAATGACATCATCAACTTCATAGATTCATTCAGGGCCAAAGGCGGCACAGTCTTTATCGCAAGCCACAGCGAAGAAATGTTCAAGCACTGTTCGAAAATCTATCTTTTAAAGAACGGCGTATCAACTCTTCTTCCTGCCGGCACACCTCCCGCGGAGGCACTCGGATGATCAAGGCATACTTAAAAAGAGTATTGCTTTTCGTTCCCTATGTATTGTGTTATTTCTTAGCACTCGGCATCGCCATGCTCGCGCTCGTAATGTATGCGTCGGAGTTCCTTTTCGAGGACAGCACGGACAGCATCGCCACAGTCGCATGCTATGTGCCTGACGACGAAGCTTACAGCAGGCTCGGAATCGGCCTCGTCAAGCAGATGGACAGCGTCAAGCACACGATCGACATCAAGCAGGTAAACACCGAGAAAAAGGTCGTCCGCCTCGTTGAAGAGGGCGACGCTATCGCCGGTATCATCGTACCCGAAGGCTTCATCGAGAAAATGGGAACACCTGATGCAGAGATGGTCTCGGTCATATACCGCGACGCCGATACCTTCGAAGAACATGTCGTAAACGACCTTCTCTATGCGATGAGCGACCTTCTCGGAACCGCGCAGGCATCGATCCTGACTGCAGGCGAATATGCAAAGGAAATGGGTTTTTCAGATGGTGACGCCTGGGAGATCGAACGCGAAGTGTCAAGCAACAGCTTCTCCTATGTAATGAACCGCAAGACCTTATACAACAAAGTCGACGTCAACGACCTCGTTGCCAAATATGCAGTAAGGGAGCGCCTCACAGCGTCCTATACGCTCTACATCATGATGATGTCTGTCTTCGTTATCTCGTTCTTTTTCAAGGGCAACAATGATATTTTCAGGGCGCGCGCCAAGCTCTCAGGCATAAAGACATGGAAGATCTTCCTTATCGAGACAGGATGTGCTGCCTCCATGATCTATCTGGTCTACCTGCTGCTTTTTATCTGCCTGTGCTTTATCTTCGAATCAATGAAGATCCTGTCGCTTATAACGGTCATTCCGGCAGTACTCATAATCGCTCTTCTGGGCACGGGCCTTTGTTATCTTGTTAAGAGCCCTACTGCCGTATCCTATATCACTTTCGGCGCAGGCACGATCTTAATGTATCTTGCAGGCGGCCTTATCCCGCTCGATTTTATGCCTGTCTTCTTCCAGAAGGCAGCCGTCTTTAACCCGTTCTATTACCTGATCAGATTCTTTATGAGGTCGATGTTCTTATGAAATTATTCCTAAACAGATTATCGGTCCTTGCCAAGCGCAGCCTCATAAACCCCGCGATGTACGTAATGAGCGGAGTTATCGTGATCATGGCTTTGCTGGTCATTTTCGTGCCCGCAAAAGAGACATCTATCTATATTCCTGTTGCAGTCTTAAACGAGGATAATTCAGAAGATACAGAAGCTATCGTAGACGAGCTCTGCACGATGAACTCGATCTTCCACTTCTATGAGGTTGATGACGAAGATGAGATCTATAAGGACCTCGCATCAGGCAAGGCAAATACAGCTTATGTCTTCCCCAAAGGATTCTCTGAGCATCTCACGGCATCGGGCTCGCGCTACGACATCAGGCAGATCGCCACACCCGCATCGAGCTTTGTTTTCCTGTCGCGCGAAGAGGTATTCAGGAATTTCTACGAATACGCCGCACGCCAGATAATCAGCGAGACATTTGCTGCAAGAGGCTATGAAGTCGATGCACATGACCCGAGGCTTCAAGAGCTCTTCGGCAAGTATATGGAAGATGATTTCCTCTTCGCATTAGAGAGCGTCGAAGGCTCTGTCTACAATGCCCTCACACGCTCAGAGAAGGTTCCGATCCCGCTTTATAAATTTGCAGGATTCTTCATCTTCACAGCGGCACTCCTCGGCACCCTCGCGTTCTTAAACGACCAGGACAACCGCATCTATCTGCGTTTCGGCCTTGCTGAGAGGATCTATCTCGGACTTATCCAGGTAGCGGTATTCACGTTCCCTGCAATGATCGTATCCATCGTATGCTTTATTGCGTCGCGGACGGAATTCTCGCCATTGCACGTGATCTTATACACGCTGCTCGTAACGCTTATATCGTTTGTTGCCGGCACGGTAATGACTCTGCTGCCGCTCCGCACGGCGCGCTCAAGGATCTTCTCTTCGATCCTGCCGGTCTACCTCATATTGTCGTTCCTGTTCTCAGGCATCCTCATGGACCTCACGAACTTCGGCACGGCATTAAGGACGCTGTCGAGACTGTTCCCGCCGTCAATGTTCTGATAAATTCTGTTTTTTCGAAATATATAAAACCGGAATAAAAAAGGCGCCATCCCATCCGCGGGACAGCGCCTTTAAAAATCTCAATTGATTTGTTATCAGAAATCGATGTCAGCGTTCTTTACATTGCTGAGGATCGTATCGAGTGAATCGTCGAGCTGCTCTTCGATGAACTTCTCGTTCATAGGAACCTTAACAGGATTCATGGAAGCGCCGAAGGAGCTTGCGAAGCTGTTAAGTACAGTGGGCTTTGTATTGAGCGAACCGCCTGCGAGGAAGAAGATGTTCTTGCCGTTTACTTCGAGTGTGAAAGCAACGTCACCGGAAAGAGATTCAAGAAGTTCTTCAACGTCGAGATCCATCTTGTCTGCTGCTGTCTCAAGAAGCTCCATAATGTCATCGTTTTCAAGGATGATCTTGGCGAGCTTTGCGATGTCGATGTGGAATCTGAGGTAGCCTTCCTTCTTGGAAGCCATGTACTCCTGCTTTGTGAGGTCCTTAACATCGATGTCTGCGTTATCAAGGAGTTCCTCGATGGCTTCCATAATGTCTTCTGCATAACCGTCGCTGCTGAGTGTCATCTGGAATGCGACAGCACCGTCGAGCTGAAGATCAGCGATATCCTCAGGATCCTTCATAGCGTCCTGGACGTCATCAAGACCATCACACTTAACTGCAAAAGCGAAAGACTCAACGTCATCAGTATCGATGATGCCGTCAAGCTTCATGGACTTAAGCATATCCTCGAGATCATCTTCCTTATCCTCGACCATGTCCTTGTCAGCAACTGCATAGAAACCGTCGACAACATCATCCAGCTCCGGAGAATCATCGTCAAAATCGAACTCTTCGAGCTTAAGCTTCTCGCATACCTTCTGGAACTTGTCTGTGGAAATAGTAGTTGTCTTAGCGCATCCTGCGAAAGCAACTGCAAGCATAGCTGCTGTAAGTACTACTGCCATAGCCTTAATTCTCTTCATAAAAATACCCTCCTTTTGGGAATACCCGAATTATACTACAAATCATTTTATTTTGACTTGTTTTAAAGAATATGAAGAATACCCATTGTTTTGCCCCCGCGAAAAGCAGGTTTACTGCATATTCCACATATTATGAGAGCTGGTCCTCCCTGTAATATCCGCTCTTGATAAGGATCTCCTTGTAGTTGTTCGCATCGGCAAACACTGGCAGGCACAGGTATGAGGGAATCGTCAGCTTGCCATTGTTAAATGTCATGGTGCCATTAGTCTCCACTTTCTGTCCCGTAAGGATCTGATCAGCCATCTTGACCGCCTGTGATGCAAGGATCCTTGTATCTCTGAAGACCGACATGGACTGCTTGCCGTTTATTATGTTCTTTACATTCGCGATATTGCAGTCCTGGCCCGTGATCACCGGGTATTTTCCGGTGTAGGTGGCTGCAAGGGCATTTGTGACACCCAGAGCAGTGGAATCGTTGGAACAGAGCCATGCATCTATATTAGTGCCGTCAGAATAGAACCTGGTAATGATATCCTCCGCCCTGGCCTGAGCTTTTTCCGTCGACCACGCTTCGGTAGCTGCTGCACTAAAGTCTTTCTGGCCTGAGACAAACCTGATCACGCCTGAATTATAGTAAGGCCTCAATACATCCATCGCACCGTTATAGAAATACACTGTGTGGAGATCACTCGTATCACCAGTCGTGAACTCGATATTGAAAGGTCCTTTTGCATTTTCCAGATCGAGCTTATTGATGATATATTCCGCCTGCATAACTCCGATCTGGTAGTCGTCGAAAGACACGTAATAATCAACGTATTCGCTATCGTAGAAGAGGCGGTCGTAT
>Ga0247610_10004158_pt1 | contig 15562 bp, 18 predicted proteins | sample 174DNAGHGhighgp2_FD_193483 | JGI IMG/M metagenome (GOLD analysis project Ga0247610, IMG submission 193483) | Sheep rumen microbial communities from Palmerston North, Manawatu-Wanganui, New Zealand - 1742 DNA GHGhigh gp2 | ecosystem: Host-associated > Mammals > Digestive system > Stomach > Rumen... | reverse complement strand
ACTCTTGAATTAGCTGTAGCCATTATAAATGACCTCCTTAATTATGAATGATTTAATTAAACAATCTGTACCACAAGTTGGAATCTAACTTAACTTCGTTAGACAGTCCGTATGTAATACGTGCTTTTATGATACCTGACTGAGACTGCCCTCCGAGTAGGCCGTCTATGTCGCCTAGATACCATAAATTCTTGGCGAGTAAGCCTTGAAGAATGATCGCAAGCGTTGTGTGCTTCTGCACAGACGAAAATGTCATCTTAGATGCAATTACTTTGCAGGAATTCAGGAAGTTTGAATTTCCGATTGTAAGGTTGCCTCCGTAATACTTATTCGCCATATGCTTCCAAACAGCAACTGTGGCCGCTCTAGTAAGTCTACCAAATGACCCATCCTCATCTAATAACTTGCCAGTTACAAGTTTAACCTGATTTGGATAATAGGTGTTCATCCATTTCTGATACTTTTTGATTACTTTTACAGCATTGGATGGAGGGGTAGGTGTAGGCGCCGGACTCGGAGACGGCTTAGTACCTACTACAGCGTACTTCTCTATGAACTCCTTGCATTTTACATGCCTAGACCAGAAAATAGAATCTCCCACCTGATTCGAACTAGAGGTGTCGGCTTGATCAAGTTTCAAGGCGTTCATTATATTATCTAAGCTGTAATTACCTTTGCATCTATCAAAGATACGTTTGGCTGCATTTGCTCCTCCTAGGTGTCGGATTTCGCAATACATCATAACAGCTTTGATATCTTTTGTATATTTCTTTTCACATTCTGCTACTACAGATTCCATCTGTGAAGCAAACAATTCATCTTGACAATTTCTGCCAACCGATGAATCAATTATACGAATTATTGCAGCCTTCTGTGCAGATGTAGGATTCCATCTAAGTGCAACCCAATCTTTTGATAACATTCCTTCTATCCCAGCACCATCAAGTTTTCTGAAACTTGCAGGATCTCTATCAAATATCATCCTCATGAGCTGCATAGCAGACGGACCGTAATTACCTGCCCAACCTATAGTAATTGTGTGCTCGTTAGGTGTATTGGTATACGGTCCAACATAAGCTGCATACCTTCGTTTTCCATATATCTGTCCGCCTGTTTCAACTGCACCGATGATGTTAACTAACACATCCATATTTTCCTTAGATAGCATATACATCCTCCTTTCGTATGTTAAGTTATTGACATCAATTTGGATTTTATAGATGCAACAGTTGTTAACGAGTAGAATGAATTATATAGTGAACTAGGTACAAGTATTTTTAAGTTATTTAATTGCGTTGTAACAGTTATTCCTGACCATATACTAGAAGTTATAGCAAACGCGGTACTGACATTTAATATTATGCTTCTAAGTGCTGTACAGGAATTGTACAGGAATTTTCCGAATGCTGACATATTGCTAACCGAGCAATATGTAACTTGAGTTAACCTAGTACAACTCGCGAACGCATAATCGTAAATAGCTCCAGCCGACGGAAGACTTACAGTAGTTAAACTAGTACACCTATAGAACGCACTATCGCCAATAGTTGTAGCCGCCGGAAGGCTTACAGTAGTTAAACTAGAACACATATAGAACGCATAATCGCTAATAGTTGTAGCCGCCGGAAGGCTTACAGTAGTTAAATTAGTACACCTATTAAACGCACTAGTGCCAATAGTTACAGCCGCCGGAAGGCTTACAGTAGTTAAATTAGTACAACTATAGAACGCTTCAGTACCAATAGTTGTAGCCGCCGGAAAGTTTACAGTAGTTAAACTAGTACACTCCCGGAACGCACTAGTGCCAATATATGTAGCCGCCGGAAGACTTACAGTAGTTAAACTAGTACAACTATAGAACGCACTAGTGCCAATAGTTGTAGCTGCCGGAAGGTTTACAGTAGTTAAACTATTACAACCCGAGAACGCATTAGTGCCAATAGTTGTAGCCGACGGAAGACTTACAGTAGTTAAACTAGTACAACCCGCGAACGCATAATCGCCAATAGTTGTAGCCGCCGGAAGGCTTAAAGTAGTTAAACTAGAACAAGCTATGAACGCATTATCGCTAATAGTTGTAGCCACCGGAAGGCTTACAGCAGTTAATCTAGTACAATTAGCAAACGCATAAGTGCCAATAGTTATAGCCGCCGGAAGGTTTACAGTAGTTAAACTAGTACAATACCGGAACGCAGCAAGGCCAATAGTTGTAGCCGCCGGAAGGCTTACAGTAGTTAAATTAGTACAATCCGAGAACGCATACTGGCTAATAGTTGTAGCCGCCGGAAGGCTTACAGTAGTTAAACTAGTACAACTATTAAACGCACTATTGCCAATAGTTGTAGCCGCCGGAAGGCTTACAGTAGTTAAACTAGAACAATTCCAGAACGCATTAATGCCAATAGTTGTAGCCGACGGAAGACTTACAGTAGTTAAACTAGTACACCTATAGAACGCATAACCGCCAATAGTTACAGCCGCCGGAAGGCTTACAGTAGTTAAACTAGAACAATACGCGAACGCATAACTGCTAATAGTTACAGCCGCTGGGAGGCTAACTGTCTTTATATGAGATGCACCTTCGAACATACTTGGATGAATAATCTTAATGTAACTATTACTCACATTTCCGTACTTGTATCCTGTCATGATAATATCATAATAATTCTCAAATGCTTTCTTTCTTAGTTCTAATGCGACCGCATGACCCCATCGAACTGTAGATGACGGATTAAATGACGTTCTCACAGCACCAGCTATAGCAGATAATTCAGATGCAGTTGCTATAAAATAAGATGAATTCATCCTTCACCTCCTAATTTAAATTTAATTTAACTTACATTTCAATTTACCTTTGAAATATGATCTAACCACTGGTTGATTGTTATTGACTCCATGGGCATACCTTCTTGAACAAACCTAGATCTTACGCCGTTTGATAGCGCCATCCTTTCTTCGTCTTTCATTGTATCCCAGAAATGTTTATGCTTGATATAGTAGTTTTTGAAGCGAAGTTCTACATCATCTCTATAATGTTTATTAGATTGCTCAATCCATTCTTTTTTGTTCATTGTGTAATATGCATCAAAAATCATGAATGCTACATAGAACTGAGCTTTGTCTTCCTTTCCACGTCTGTCGAATTCATCAACAAGTGCGTCATTTGAATCTAACATGTTGTTGTATGTCTTCAATATGTACTCTGGATCATGTCGACAAACACTTGCATCACGCCATCTCCACAGGTAGAAGGGAACTTGACAGTACTTCGCCTTATTTGGATCTGCGAGTTCTTTTGTAAGTATATTGAAATAACTATCTTCGTGAATAGTTAAATTCGGATTGAATCTAATATTCATACCATTTAAATACTTTCGGCGATGAACTTTACCGTGTACAAATGTTGAATCCATGTCGTGATTAACGTATATAAGCTCACCAGTTTGTGGATTCTTTGTTTCTTCCATGAAACAACTTATGAGCGTGTCAAATCCGATCTTTATCTCATTGAATATTATGTAAAGGCCGCACACATGACAAAACATATCATCTGCATCACAAAACATAACATAGTCTGCAGTTGAATGATCAAGCCCAGCGTTTCTCGCAGAACTTACACCGCAATGATCAATGTGTAAATGTTCTATCAAGAATGGATACTTATTTGTCCATTCTTCTTCAGGTAATTCAATTGCTTCGTCCCCATCGTGCACAATTACCAGACCCACTTCGTTAAAATCAACATTTTGTTGAATAGCAATAGAATCTAGTAAGGGCTGCATATCAGAGACAGTTTCTTTGTAATGCGGTACCAAGATCTGAAGTTTCATTTCATACCTCCGAAGTTAAATGTACTATACTAAAGTAGTAAATTTTAAATCAATTACAGGAGAATTTGCATCTGAATTAAACGAACAAATGTCGAAACGGAATGCGAAGGAATAAGTATTAACCAAATCCCCTGTTTCATAATGATATATATTATATGAATCATCTATCATAGAAACATATACTGAATCTCCAGGAACAAGTATATCTGTCGTTCCATCTAAAAGCGTCACGTTTATGCCTATAGTACTATTGCTTAAAACAACTATATCATCTACATCATACTTTATTACAGTGCCTTCTATCTCATTTATATACAAATTATCTGGATCATTTGTGTATTTGACTAATTCAGCTACGATACCATTCGACAACACCGTATTCAAAACATACTGATAAGCAGAATGTATTCGAGATTTAATAGTTGTCCAATACGTTTCCTTTGAGTAAGCACCATATAACCCAGATGGCACATATATACTAAATGACCCACTAGGGGCATATGAAATCTTTGTTACTTCACTGTTAAGGAGTATCAATTTTGTCAGATTTGGGCAGTTATAGAACGCACTATTGCTAATAGTTGTAGCCGCCGGAAGACTTACAGTAGTTAAACTAGTGCAACTCGAGAATGCATAATCGCCAATAGTTGTAGCCACCGGAAGGTTTACAGTAGGTAAACTAGTACAACTCCGGAACGCACCAGTGCGAATAGTTACAGCCGCCGGAAGGCTTACAGTAGTTAAACTAGTACAACCCGCGAACGCATAACTGCCAATAGTTGTAGCCGCCGGAAAGTTTACAGTAGTTAAATTAGTACAACTATAGAACGCATAACTGACAATAGTTGTAGCCGCCGGAAAGTTTACAGTAGTTAAACTAGTACAATCCCGGAACGCACTAGTGCCAATATATGAAGCCGCCGGAAGACTTACAGTAGTTAAACTAGTACAACTATTAAACGCACTGGTGCCAATAGTTACAGCCGCCGGAAGGCTTACAGTAGTTAAATTAGTACAACCCGCGAACGCATACTGGCGAATAGTTGTAGCCGCCGGAAGGCTTACAGTAGTTAAACTAGTACAACTATTAAACGCACTATCGCCAATAGTTACAGCCGCCGGAAAGTTTACAGTAGTTAAATTAGAACAACCCAAGAACGCATCAGTACCAATAGTTGTAGCCGCCGGAAGGCTTACAGTAGTTAAATTAGTACAACCCACGAACGCACTAATGCCAATAGTTACAGCCGCCAGAAGGTTTACAGTAGTTAAACTAGAACAATTCCGGAACGCACCTCTGCCAATAGTTACAGCCGCCGGAAGGCTTACAGTAGTTAAACTAGTACAACTTCGGAACGCATAATCGCCAATAGTTGTAGCCGCCGGAAGACTTACAGTAGTTAATCTAGTACAATTCCAGAACGCACTAGCGCCAATAGTTACAGCCGCCGGAAGGCTTAAAGTAGTTAAACTATAGCAACCCACGAACGCACTATTGCCAATAGTTGTAGCCGCCGGAAGGCTTACAGTAGTTAAAATAGAACAATCCCAGAACGCACTAGTGCCAATAGTTGTAGCCGCCGGAAGACTTACAGTAGTTAAACTATAGCACTTTGCGAACGCATCACCGCCAATAGTTGTAGCTGCCGGAAGGCTTAAAGTAGTTAAACTATAGCAACTCGCGAACGCACTATCGCCAATATTTGTAACATTACTCCCGCTGAAGGATGAAACATCTCTTCGATTTAAAAAAGCACAAGGGACAATATATTTAGCATTACTAAAATTTAAATTTAATAGAGTAGTTGATGAAAACGCAGTAGCGTCCCCAAGGAACGGAACGAATTCAAACTCTTGAAAATCCTGTGGATTCTTGTAGTTTCTATTTCGATTAGATACACTTCTAGAAGCTTGTTCTATGATACCATTACTATGATCTGCTGCTACAATTTCATTTATAGCAGAAACATATCCATCAGGCCAGGAAAGATTAGAAGATGTACCTCGAAAACTAGCTATTGTAGACTTTAATTCGTTTAGTTCTTCAAGTGTAACTATATATTTATCTGATCCCAAGTTATTCCACCTAACCTTTCATCAGAATTCATAATCATGTGCGAACGGAAGGACTTTTAGCAGCGAAGATAGCTGTGACCAAGTAGACGTACCATCACCTATCTTTAATTCTTGATTAGTGCTATCATATCCTAATTCGCCCATTAGTAATGTTGGATTCGCAGTGTTCCAATTTGTTTCCGTATCATTACGAATCTGTATCTTTACAGTTTTAGTTGTAGCTGGCATGATTTACTACCTCCTTTAATCAACCTTCTGAATCTTCGGATCCTTCTTCATTATCTTTTTTGTAGTTATCACTAGATATCTTAAGTACAGATCCTAAGAAAATTCCGAAAGCGGATACAGTAGCTGCAACAGCTGTTCCTTGTGCAAATCCCCATATATCAGCTACCGTCAATATGAATGTTGCAACATATCCTGCTATCATTGAAATTAGTTTTAGTTTGTCATATGTAGAATTACTGAATTTCATTTTGGTTATCCTCCAATGTATTTTCATCATCGGGATGAACAAAGTATACTGTACTTTCATCTTTATCAACTAAATTATTAAAATCATCCGATGAAATGTACACAAATTTTACTTCGTCACCGTCTTTTAACATAACATTTAGTTCGTAACTGTCCAAGTAGATGCAGAATCATCTACAAGTTCTTCTATTGTTTCTCTAGTTAATAGTTCAAATTCTTCTTCCGTATCCCCATTACCTGTTAAATGACCCATACTATCTCTTTCTAAGTTGATCAACTTAACAATTAAAACTCCATCGTCATTTCCCGATTGTGCTATCAACGACGTAGAAATATCGCTACCATCACCTATTGATTCATGAGATACCGTTGTACCTGTTATATCAATTCCTTGACCACCATCATAAATAGCACTTATATCCGATACCGGAATATAGATATGGTCATCAGGCCCATCACCTGTTGTAAAGTCAACATATTTATCGCCTACTTCTGCACCTTCATATGGTACATCAGTCTCTTCTACAACTTTTATTTCGCTATGCTGAATTATCTTAGCATTAGGAATGTTGATAGATGCACCTGTGGCAACTCCGTCTTTGGTTAGAACATATATCTTACTATACTGTCCAGATATATCCTCTATTTCAGAAATAGAATAATCGGGAATAACATCTTCAATTGCTTCTTCTACAGCATCTGCAATATCATTTGTTATATCTTTTGAACTAACTGATTGAACATGACCGAATTTATCTGCAATGATTCCCGATATTACATTTACACCATTACTTGATACGGAATAATCTTCGTTACTACCTGTACCTGTTATACTATGTGAAATAGTTACATTAGAATCAAGTGTACCACCGCCAGATAACCCATCTGATCCGTCTACACGAATTGTACGAAGTGCATATGAACCCTCATCACCGAAGGCTTGCCAATGTGTTTCAACCCACAAGAATTCCTTTCCATTGTAAGTTACAACATCACCTCTTGACATACCTTGTGTAGGATCTATTGACTCACCATCAATTGTAGGCTCTTCACGACCACCATCGGTAATAATTGTAGATGATTCTCCTCTGTAATGGAAAACTGTACCAAGATTAGATATTGAGCTGTCAACATACTGTTTTGTTGCAGCTTCCATGTTACTTGATGGATCATTCGCAAGAGTTATACTCGCATCTGTTGCAATGCCTCCAACTGCTGGCATAGCTGCATCGGCTTTCAAACCTTGTTCAGCAGTCGCAAACGATGAAGTTTCTTCAAATGCAGCAGATCCAAATATATCTATATTTTTAGAAATGACTGAATTATCAGAAGATGTGATATCTAATACAATTCTAGAAGATCCACTATCATATCTTCTAAGATCGACAGAAGTAATTTGAACCGGTAATTTGAATCTTATAACATTATCTGTAATAGTTGATCCATTAACTGATGTAGAAGACATCGCTCGGAATTCAGATCCGGGTGAAAGTGGAACATACTCTGCTTCAGGTGTGGTTCCTTTTTCAATAGATATATCTGATTTCTCAAATATCAATTTACCCGTTGAAGAATCAAGAGCAACATTTGATAGTACAGAACCTTCTCCGGTAACTTGAATATCTTTTACAAGATAGGGTGCAAGATAACTTGCAATATCAATAGGCTCTGCATGATCTGCTATGAGTGTATTTCCTACAAAGATTCGTTTCTCTCCTTCTAAGAAATATATAGCATCCGGATCTACAGGAGTAGGACGAACACTTCCGGAAGAAACGTATACAAATTTTACTGGATTTCCTACCATCTTTAAGCCTCCTACTTTATATTCTTTCCCATCTAGTCCTAGCATCTGAAACTGCATCGTTTACAGCTTTTGCAGTAGGAATCTGAGAATCTGTAGATACTTGATTTATGGAAGTGGCGATGTCAATTGAATCACCATACAATGTACCATCGTTATTTATTCCTACACATTTAATCAAGGTTGAATCCTCGTCACCAATCAACCTATCAGGTATATTCGGAATAGTAAATGTAAAGTTTCCAACTCCGGTTATGAGTCCATGTGAATCATACTTAACAGCCTTAAGTACCGCGGATTCACCAAATCCCGGAGCTACATCGCTGTTAATAGGATTAGTTGATGGTGAAACTTCATTTTCTATAGAAAACTCATCTGATACAAGTTTCAACCCGCCACCAGATGCTGCTGTATAAGTATTTATGAATTCTTGTACATCTATTTTTATGGTTTCTTTACCTGAATCGGTATTGAATACAAATACTAAAATTCTATGATTGCTTCCATCAGAAGCATGCTCTAAACTCACGCTTTCAAGCATTCCGTCTTTCACGAAATCGGAAGCATTAAATTTAGATATTTCTTGTCCGCCAATTCCTTTCAGTACAACATACGTTGAACCTTCAATTTTTTCTGTTGATATTGATAAGGTTGAACTTAATTCGTGATCATCTAAGCTGATTACCTTATCTCCAGAAGCTACGCCTTGTATAGCGTCTTCAGGAAATTCTACATTAGCTCTAAGACCGTCAGAACATTCCTCTAACTGTACATTTCCAGAATGTTGACCTGAAGCAATATTAAGACTTAACTTTATATTTTCCGGATCAGACGAATCTACAAGTATTGAAGATCCCCTATCAGATGATACGGTTTTGACACAAGATTGAACCGCATCTCTAATAGCATCCATAATGGATGCTATATCGTCTGCTTCAGATAATATAATTCTTAATGATTTAGATCCTGAATCCCATTCAACAGAAGATACAATATCACCAGACCCTATTACTGATATGTTGATATCGCCTCCGATAGCATATCTTTCATTTCCAAGATATATTTCATGAGTATCTGTTATAAAATATAAAGTATTCGGATCTTTTATAACAGATGTAAATCCGGAAGACGATCCTCTACTGAATAATACATTAGAATTCGCCATTTTTTAAACCTCCTGTAACTATTTATCAAAACTGTGTCCATTTTGGTTGAGAACGATCTACAAGATCCGCCACAGCTTTTTCAGTAGCAAGTGTAGTTTCATTTGAATATTCAGGAATTTCATCAATTGAAGAATCTCCAATAGAATATCCTGAATCTTTTATCTTGCCATCATCTGAAACAAGCACTGTATTTGTTTCTAACAGTTCAGAAAGTTTCTTAACACGGAATACAGCATCTTCTATGACATCAAGTCTTTCACCTATGTTACCTATCTCTTCATCTACATCTTCAAATCGTGAATCGGTGTATGTACGAAGCTCTGTCAGCGATTCTTGGAGAATATTTAAACTATTTATCAGATTAGCAACATCTGTTATTTCTTTTTCTGAAATTTCTGAAATAGTTTCATCTAACTCAGCTTTGATAGTATCTATCTTAGTATCAACTCGTTCAACTTCTCCAGAAACTTCGTCAATACTCTCATCTATTTCGTCTATGCTACTATTGATGTTATCTACTTTAGCATCAATGTCGTCTTTGTTGTAGTAATCTACAAGAATTTTTGTAACTTCTTCAATGATTATTGCTGCAGGATCTATTTCATCCCAACAATCATCCCGTTCGTTCCATCTGAAATACTTTCGTTCTCCATTATCGCTATTTATACAAACAATTCTGCCATCTGGCATAACTCTTGTATCTAGCTGCTCAAATTTACGAACATTTTCAACGGTTATGAAAGCTGAATTGAGCATCTCAAACTCAGCTCTACCGAAATGAAACGGTCCATGCCCATCTGGTGCAGGCGGCATGGGCGGATAAGGATTAGGTCCCCACCTATCATCCGGACATGGTGGCGGATACATGCCAGGATTTGGATTTGGATATGGTTCAGGATAACTATCTCCATCAGAAACTATCGTTATGCCAATTAAATCGTGCGGATTAACAGGCATCTTTGTTTGTGATGGAATAGCCGAGAAATACCATCCAAAATAATTACGGCCATTGTATGTATAAGCTCCATTATGAACAACCCATTTTGTTCCAGGGAACCGCAAGAGCATAACTACCATTCCATCTTTAAGTCTAACATTAGAATTAGGCACGCTGTAATAGCCTTTCACCAATTCCACCTCCTATAATTACATTTCTAAAACTATTATGTCATCAAGATCCGTAAGATGTAATGGTTTTACTGTCCCTGGATCATCTATTTTCATGAGATACCATCCACAAACTGGACGATTACCTCCCCATGAATACCAACCATAGTTAACTTCCCAAATATCACTCTTAAATCTACCTAGTTTTATCCTACATCCTGCATGTAATCTTATTGTATTGTTTGGTGAAATTAACATAGGAACGTCATACATAATAATATCACCTCATCTATTACTCTATACCATTTGTATAAAAGGTTCAAGATAAGGTGATATTTATTTTTCGTGTAAGTTATCTATTGCATTTAACTATTTTTCATCATGTCTAAGAAGTTACTTACATCTGTGTGTTCTCCTGTAAGAATTACTGAATCCCTTGGTAAGCAGAATGGAACAGGTTGCAGTGCATTGTCGGGATAGAAGTACCCTAATACATGTGTATCATTCATACCAAAGATAACTCCAACTACTCCTTCATCATTTAATTTAACCTGATCACCAATCTTAGGACTTGATGATTCAACTTTAACACTTCCTGAATTAATCTTATCATCATAAGTTTTTATGGTAGCTATTACATCATGTGGATCCATATCTTTGATGATATTTCTAATGTTCCAACCATTCCCTTTTCCGAATAGCTCAGCTACATGAAGATGAACAGAATTACTTGGACCTTCATCTGGAGGAAGTATGATCCGTCTTACAGCATTCCACATCACAGAAATACCTAGATCATAGTAATATTCTTCTGTACCATCCATATCTTCTACATCATGTGCTCTGGATGAAATATCTTTATATAGCTGTTCGCATCGCTTTTTATCTTGTTCTAAACCATCTTGATATCCTTCGCTATAACCTTTATCATAGCCTTCTTCATAACCTTTATTGTGACCTTCTGTAAAAGAAGAAGTAGCAGCTTCTTCATATTTCTCTCTGAAAGATTGTAATCTATCTAACCCCATCCTATCAAATATAAGAGAATTGAAGCCTTCTACTCGATATACTTCATCACCTAAATCATTTTTAAAAACATCATCCTCAAGTTTAATTATGTATTCTTTTTCCATCATATCCTCCTAAAATATTTTATCTTAATTTCTTACCACAGTACGGACAATAAATAAAATCAGTATTAGAATTATACTTATGACCACTATTGCAAAATAATTGATCAGTTTTTGTCATGTTGTCGTAAATATAAGTAGTAGACTTTGGACGTGTTGCATTTGTTATATTTTCATAGTACTCTGCGCTGTATTCAGGATGAATACATGCAGTAATTCCGCAGTACCCGCTTCCGTTTCTAAAATTGCAATCGTAATGTGAACAGATATTATAACCGCACATGTTAATCACCTAAGAACTTTCTTCGAAATTCCTTTTCAGTTATCTTAGTTACACCTAATTTATCAGCTTTCTGATTCTTAGAACTATTACTATTAGGATCATCTGTTATGAGATATTTTGTATCTTTAGATATATCACCTACTGTCCATCCTTTAGACTGAAGTAATTTTTCAAAATCAGATCTTTTTACACTTAGCTTACCTGTTATTGCTACCTTACCATTTGTAGTAGATTTACCGATTCCCATATCTATTCTATCATATATGAAATCTAATCTCTTGAACTTATTTACATTTTCTATACAAGATTCTGCATTTGCATTACCTATCTTAGATGAAAGTGTTTGACGTGTAGTCTCATCAACAGGTTTGTCATACATAGCAGATGAAATTAAGTATTCAACTAATCCTGGATACATCGCCAATTTCAGAGCATTTACAGATCCCATTCTAGGAATATTAAGAGCTCTTATCGCATCTACTAATTTGAATTTAACATCTTTATTGAATCTAAGAGTATTCATCATCTTAGCAAATGTGTTCCACTGGACAGATTTCATATCTTCTGCAAGATAGTTAGTAAGTTGCATTACAGATTCAACAGATAAATCATCTAAATCAAGATCATCCAAGAATTTAAGAATAAGTTTATCGCCTAAATTATCTGTTGGAACTAACGTATTGATCCATACAAGTAAATCCTGTATTGAAGCGTTTGCACATTCGGTATTGTCACATCTAAGATGTACTCCGTCCCATATAAGTTTAGATCCACATTCAGGACATTGTGATATCATAGAAGGTTCCTTTGCAGGATAAACAATAGTTTGAATATTCGGGATTATTTCTCCCCTCTTCTCTACACTAACTGTAGCACCTGGGCCTATCTTATTATCTCGTATGTACTGAGCATTGTACCCTGTACAATATTCTACAGTAGTTCCTGCAAGTTCTATCGGTTTTATCTGAACTTTAGGAACAGCATATCGTGTTTTACTCATGTTCCATATTACACGAACTACTTCTGTCATCTTTATCTCAGATCTGAACTTAAATGCTTGGGCATCATATTCAATACACCTAGGTTTACATTTATCATATGGAAGATCATTTTTAGTTATAACAATTCCGTCTGCTGGATATGTTCCATACCACTTTGTTTTGAATACATTCATCTTATCTGAAAATTCTCTTTCATCTAATTGAAAGACATTACTGTGTGGTACAACTCTATCCCTTCCAAACCATTCAACAAGTTTATGACGAATCTGATTGGATGTTCTGTATTTTCTATTAGCAAGAGATCTATCATCGGAATCATCGCCTACTATTGTATAAACAAGAACTGTCAGGAATTCTATTCCAGATCCGTCTTTACTATTTATAATACCAGCTGTTGTATTCCTAGGATTTTTCATTTCAGGATGAGATAATTTATATCTATCAAAATTTTCATAAGACATAATTATCTCACCACGAACCGCACCTGTAAACGGATCATCGGTATTCACTATAACATGTGGAAATATCTTCTTTATTTTATCTGTTATGTCAATTCCAACTTTACCATCCCCACGTGTTAATGCCTGAACCAGATAGTTCTTATAATAATATAAAATTACACTCAAACCATCAAGTTTGAGCGAACAATCAACATAAGAATATTTGAATGTATTGTTTAATTCTGACCAAGCTCTACACTTATCTAATGAGCCCATTACACCATATCTATGAAGAAATTTCTCGCCCGGAGTAGAATCATAAATTACTTCATATCCATGTCCAACGGTAAATAATTCAGAATTCGGGTTCAACACTTTTAATCTTTCAAGAAGTTTATCAAATTCTTCATCAGAAATATCAGAAGATCCATCTGTATAATATTTCTGAGACATACGTCGTATGAAAGATTCTAACTCATCTAAAGTCATATCTTCAATATTCTTCAACATTCTTATACCTCTTACAAACTAAATGACCTACTATTACACCTGCTATATAGAAATGTGGGACAAATATGAAAAATGATATAGCTAATACAATAGGAATAGTTATCCACCGTGCTAATGTACTATCTACAAAGAATTCTATCACAAATCCAAATATGAAAAATACTGCTGCGATTATGAATCCAATTAAAAATATAGTTGCTACTGCCATGATTACACCCCCTTAGATAATGTCGAAGATGTAATCCATCTCAAGTCCGAGTTCAGATGCAACTATGTCCTCCGCTTCTTCGTAATCTCCGCAAGCTACAGCGTTGTTAATCATCTCTCTGCAGTAGCTAAGAACATCCTCTGCCTCCGCTCTGCTCATTCCGTCACGTATCATAAGAATTTCAACTACTTTATTCATTGTAAGATCCTCCTTTTTGGATTATTGATATCTACAATATGTATAACGATTCTGCAAGAAATATTTATTCACCCTTCTATCTTTATCCTTTCGCAGAATTTTATGTATGCTTGAGCAGTAACATAACTGTCATGATATGCTCTATGAGCATGTTTGTTTACTATTCCAAAATAATTGATAGTATCTGTTAATGTATGATGTTCTAACTCAGTAAGATATTTCCTAGAAAATCTTAATACATCTATGAAGTCGTTTTTCATAGGCTCTTTCAAAATATTTATGAAAGCATCATACAAGAAGTTTACATCAAAGTTAACATTGTAGCCTACAATCATATCACAACCTAAGAAGTCTTTAAATTTAGGTAACACATATTCAATAGGCGGAGCGGTTTTCAACATATCATTTGTTATCCCTGTAAACTTAGATATGTACTTATCTACATAGCATCCACTTGAATTTAAAGGAGGCCTTATCAGAGCTTGAAATTTTCTAACAGGTTTGAATTCTCTAAACCTAACTGCGCCTATCTCTATTATATTGTTGTAGATAGGAGATAATCCTGTTGTCTCTATATCAACCGAACAAAAATCACCTATACACTCTATCTTATTCTTACCTTTAAATTCTCTTTTCATATATACAACAACGATCTAACTACACAGCACATGGTCATTCTTTATAATTATCGTCTACCCTTCTTTTGCAACGTGTACACGGAGATGGATATCCGTATTCAACTTCATTCTCCCATTTACCCAAATGTTTACATCCTTCACAGGTTTTTGGCTGTACGAATGACAAATCCACCGATTTTAACCATCTTTTTCTGCACTTATCACTCAGTTTAAAGCAATCGTCCTTGTCGAATCCCGGACATTCATTGCACCAATCACCTGACTGACCGATGTAAGAACCGTCATACTCGCACATTCCACAAACAGAATCATCTACTTTTGATTCCCTTATATCCCGTAATATTTGTTCAAACCTGTTGATAATTCCGTTTATTGCATCGATCGCTGCCTGTCTGCTGACAGCGTCCTGAACTTCTGCAATTTCTATAAACGGACAGTTACTTGGCCTTTCGTCAAAATCCTCACTAATATTTCTATCTCTCTTACACCACCCATATTCGCCATCAAGCATCGGGCACTCCACACAGCTATCTGGCATCTTCATGTCTTTAATCGCTATCATTGGCTCTCCTTTCTCCCTCACTACAAAACTTCTCGTCCTCTGTGTAGTCATGCACGATATCTCGCAGGTCGTACTCACCGTACTCGTCACGTTCAACCCACTCGGTGTACCGCATTGGACACTCGTCTGTGTATC
>Ga0247610_10004156_pt1 | contig 15568 bp, 10 predicted proteins | sample 174DNAGHGhighgp2_FD_193483 | JGI IMG/M metagenome (GOLD analysis project Ga0247610, IMG submission 193483) | Sheep rumen microbial communities from Palmerston North, Manawatu-Wanganui, New Zealand - 1742 DNA GHGhigh gp2 | ecosystem: Host-associated > Mammals > Digestive system > Stomach > Rumen... | reverse complement strand
CTGATTATTGCACTTGCTTCAGCTGAACCTATCCAGATAGGCAACGCTTTTCTATTCTCTAAATCATGAAGTACAACAATTGGTGAATTAGTTCTAACATCAAGAGCTATACCCATTACTTTCATTTCTATCATTTGTTAATTCCTCTTTTGCCAGTTATTACAATAAGATTAACACAAAATTACAATCCGTGCTATAATCTTCTGTATGAAATTTAACGTAGTTTATAATAAATTTATACCTGATTACAAAGAAACTCTCAACCTTATAGAGAAAATTCTTCTTGAAAAGAAACTTGAGTTTGAAACATTTGAATTGTCTTCTCTCGGGAATTTTGGTGAATTTACTTTTGTAATAGGCGGTGACGGAACTCTTCTTAATGCTGCAAGGTATTATTCAAAATATGACATCCCGATATTGGGAATAAACCTTGGCAGGCTTGGTTTTCTGTCGCAAGCAAAATCTAAAGAATTTGAAGATGTGCTTGATAAAATAACAGAAAAAAAATACACTGTTCAAGAACGTCTGATGCTGACATCCGGAGATAAAGTAGCTCTGAATGATTTTGTTATAAAAGGATGTAACCCTTCAAGAACCTCTAAGTTTATGCTTGAAATAAACGGATTGTTTGTATGTGACTATATAGCAGACGGTCTTATTATTTCCACTCCGACCGGTTCGACTGCTTATGGACTTTCTGCCGGAGGTCCTGTCTTATATCCGACTTTAGATAATATTGTAATAGTTCCTATTTGTCCGCATACACTTAATTCACGACCGTTAGTAATTCCGGCAGGTGAAAATATCAAAGTAAAAACTGTTGATAAAACTTTATCAGTTGCCATTGACGGTTTTGACCAAATAAAGTGTATTGATGAAATATCTATAAAAACAGCCAAACATAAAGCAAAACTCGCTTTTATATCCGGTGACAGTTTTTATTCGGTTTTAAGAAATAAACTTCACTGGGGATTTTCACCTGAAAGTGCTTAAGTTTTACTTTTTAGGGCTTAATACTGAAATAACTGCATGGTTTAAATTCAGATATTTTTTTGCAGATTCTTTTAAGTCTTCTGTAGTGAACTTTTCACATAGCGGAATATATTCTTCAGCAAGTGATAAGTCATCACAAACCGTCATATAATATCCTATTGTTTCACCAATATCAGAAACCGTCTCCACTTCACAGGCAAAACGTGATATTAATTTTTTGCGAGCCTTATTCAGTTCTCTTTCAGTTATATTTTCTTTTAATTTTTCAATTTCATCCTTAACAAGCTCAATTGCTTTCTCTTTGAACAGAGGGTTAAAATTTGCTTGAATAAAAAAATTGCATCCATCACGGAAAGGATAATTTTCCGCATCTATAACATTAAAAATTTGTTCTTCTTGATTTTCTATTAAATTTGTATACAGTCTGGAGCTTGTTCCTTCTCCTAATATTATAGACAACATTTCTAATGCAATAACGGTTTTTAACTCTTTTGCAGGAGCACCTAAGAAACCAAACATCATAAATGAAGAATTTATATTTGCTGTTTCTTCTACATAAACCGTTTCTTTAACAGGACTATCCGGAAGAATATTTCTTTTTGGAGGTTCCGGTCTTTCGCCCCAGTTGAATTCTCTAACGGCTTTATCAAGAACTTTTTCTGAATCAAAATCACCGACAATTATTGTTGTAACATTTTTAGGCGAATAAAAAGTTCTGTAGTACTCCATAATTTCTTCCTGAGGTACTTGTGAAATTATTTCAGGAGTTCCTATAACATCACGTTTATAAGGATGAGATGTGTACATCGCATGGTTTGTGTTGTTGTATACTTTTGTCCAAGGCTGGTCTTTTCTCATTCTTATTTCTTCTATTACAACATGCCTTTCACGCTTATCTGTAACCGTTTTATCGTTAACATCAAACGGAGCACCCATTTCATAATCTGGAATAACTGGATCTGTCATCATATCTGCGTGAAGTTCAATCGCTGTGTTAAAATTTTCATCGCCTTCGCCCTTTGGAAGAGTTACATAGTAGAACGTATAATCTTTCCATGTTGCAGCATTAACGATTGCACCTTTTGATTCCAATATATGATCAAATTCACCGGCTTTATGTTTATGAGTTCCTTTAAACATCAAGTGTTCCAAAAAGTGAGAAATACCGTTGTTTTTGTCATTTTCATTTATAGAACCTGTTTTAACCCAAGATGAAACATTTACCATATCACCATCTTTGTGAGCAAGTACGATTTTATGTCCGTTATCTTGTTCATAGATTTCAACTTCTTTTGTTAAGAATGGGTATTTTACTAAAGTTTTTTTCATATTTTTCCTGCCTGTTTATATTTAATATTGGATTATATATAACGCTTTCACTTATCCCTCACCCAATGCGTGAGCCTTTTTTGCTGTACTTTCTATCACATCAAAGAAAAGTTTTTCTGTATTATTATCATTCATACAGTCAACACCAACTGCAGTACAACCACCCTTTGTAGCCACATTCGATATTAATTGTTCCATAGAAATTTCTCTTGCTAAAGCCATTTTAGCAGAACCTATTGCTGTTTGAATACTAAGAAGTAATGATTTTTCGTAATCAAGGCCAAGTTTTTCACCTGCTCTTGCAATTTCATTAATAACTTTGTAGTAAAATGCCGGACCTGATCCTGAAATTGCAGTTACAATATCAATTTGGTTTTCGTTATCAACAACAATACATTTACCTATTGTTGAAAGAAGATTTTTAACAAATTCCACATCTTCATTTTTTGCATAAGTTCCCGCTGCCATACCGCTCATTCCTTCTCCTACAAGAGCCGGAGTATTTGGCATAACTCTAATTACTTTTGCATTTTGCGGCAAATTACTCTCCAATTTTGAAAGTGTAATACCGGCTGCAATTGAAACCACTAATTTTGATGAATCAACGTACTCTTTAATTTCATCTAAAACACCTAATACCTGATTAGGTTTCGTTGATATAAAAACGACATCAGAGTGTTTAACTAATTCTTTATTATCTAAAATTATTTTTATTCCGAGTTCTTTTGATTTTTCTTCAATACCCTCTTTTTCTGCCTGTGTTGCCATCAGATTTTCAGGTAATGAAAATCCTGTTTTAATAAGTCCTTTTATAATAGCACCTGCCATCTTACCTGAACCGATAAAACCTATATTTCTAAAATTATCCATAAAAACCTCTCAAAATTTCTATTTAATTTTATCATAAAATATTTTCAAAAATAATACTTGGGTCTTGTGATATTTCTTTACCAAAAGCCTTTGTTTTAGAAGCAGTTGTTATATACAATTTATTTTGAGCTCTTGTTATTGCTACATACAAAAGCCTTAAACTTTCTTCGGAATTAAATTCTTTTAGCTCTAATTCATTTTTTTGCTTGTATATTGGATTGAAAGATTTTACTTCTTCCATAAAAATTGATGAAGATTTTAGCTTCGCTTGATTAACATCAATCGAAAGCGATTTTTCGGACATCTCAGGTAAAAATACATATTCAAATTCATCTCCTTTTGATTTATGGAGAGTCATTATTTGAACTTTACCTTTTGCTGCGCCTTTATCTTCTTCTTCCGAGAAGAATTTAAAACCGCTTAAAGACGGTTTTTTAGAGAGTTCTTCCAAATGGCTGATTGTTAAATCAAAATCGGCAGAAGAGCTTAGTCTTTTTACCAGAATTGCAATAAGATATACGTTAGATTTTTCAATATCGCTGGTGTAATAGTATAATCCTATTTTTATCACCAGTTCTTCCGGCGGCAGAGTTGAAGAGTTCAGCCAATACTGCATATCCCATAAAAATTGTGACAGTTCTTGTGATTCGATTTCATCACTGTCTTTTGTGATAAACGATTTTTCAGATTTTCTGATTTCCGATTGTAATCTCTGTTTATAAAATCCAAGTTCTGACAATGTTTCATAGGTTGATGCAATTATTTCATTATCAAACGGGTTTTGTATAAATTTTAAAATCGCAAATATTGTGTTAAATACGCCCTTCTGTCCCAATGATTCACTTCTTGTTATAGTTTTTAACCCTGCATCATTTATAAAATTTGTCCAAGACGCAACTTGAAAATTGTTTCTTAAAAGAATGCCGACTGTGGCATTTTTATTTTTTGTAAGAATATTTTTTATTTCTTTTAATACAAAATTTCGTTCCGCAAAAGTATTTTCAAATACATTTGAAAATATTGCGTTTGGTTGAACAGGGTTTTTGCCTTCAACACCATTCATTTTTATTTTATAAAAAGCCTTTGGCAAAATTCCGCTGCCCCAATCAACAAGTTTGTTTGCAAGCGTCATAACATCTTGTGTACACCTTTGTGAATGATTCATTTCAACTGACTTATCTGAGGTTTGTATAAATTTTCTGAAACCTTCTACGTCTGCATTAGAAAATGTCGTTGTGATTGCCTGATTAATATCTCCACACCTTATTAAATTTTTATGCTTTCCGCTCAATAACGCTATTAATTTCTGCTGAACATCTGACGAATCTTGCGCTTCGTCTTCTACTATGTACTCGCAAATATCCTGATAATATTTTAAAATATCTGGGTTATTTTCTAAAAGCTTAACTGACATTATCAGAATATCATCATAGTCAATCATATTTATTTCTCTTAATTGAGCTTGATACTCTTTATAAAATACTTTGAATTTTTCTGTTTTTTTGTCTTCTGAAGGAGTATCAATATTACCTTCCTGCAATTTTAAAACAGAAATTGCCCTATCGAATTCTTCCAATTCAGTTTTTGTATATTTCCCTGCTATACCTTTTATTATTCTCATTCTTTGAGTATCATCACAAATCTCAAAATCCGAGGTTAAATTTAATCTTTCATAATTTGAATTTTCTTTAATAATTTTTAGAGCAAGTCCGTGGATAGTACTTATATTTGGTAGTTTTGCAGTATTAGGACACATGTTTTTTATACGCTCTCTAAAGTTTCTTGCAGCAGAATCCATATAAGTAAGAACATATATGTTATTCGGTTCAATTCCTTTTGACATCAGCTTAACTATTAAAGCAAGAAGTATCGTAGTTTTTCCGGCTCCGGGAACAGCAGAAATCGCCATTGAACCTTTCTCATATTCTAAAACCGGTTTTTGATCTTCTCTCGGTATAATTTTGAAAGCAGGTTTATCTTCATCTGAATCAATATTGTCGCTTCCTGCAAGATAAGGTTCAATTCCTCCTATGTTTTCAACTCCGGATGGGTCAAACAAACTTGAAAGAGCCCAAGTATGTTTTTCGGAAAGCAGCAAGAGCTTACGCAAAATTCTTGCAGTTTTTTGACGGGATAGAAAAATATCATCTTCTACTGTGTATTCTTCTTTGTTCCAATCCGCCTGAAATACCCATGAATTGTACAAAGGCCCTGTATCAGTCTTCACCCAATCCGAATGTGAAACATCCAGCCAGAATTGATATTTTGTTTTTATTTTGTTATCAATAATTTTTTGCGGAGTTGCTATTATTAAATCTTCTTCATTAATTTCCAGAGTAGAACTCGGATTTTCTGCAATAATTGAGTTTTCAAATTGATTAATAATTTCACTTGCACGCTCTATTACTGTTTTTGTTCCCAAGACATTTTCAAAATCCCGAAGTTCTTTTATAAAGAAGTTAAATTTGTTAATTTTTGATTCATCAACATAATCAACGACTTTTGTAAACATCTCATAAATTTTTGATGAAATTTTTGTATTTTTTTCCTTTATTTCTCCAAATGTTTTCAAAAAGAATTGATATTTTTCATTATATTTATCAATTTCTACGTTTGTCAGTTTTCCGTTTGCTTTGTAACTTTCAAAAATCTTTTGAGCATATTTTAACGGAATACCAACGTAATCAGACAAAATACTTCTTAAATCTATGTCTGAAATATTTATATCAAGCATTAATTTAATGATGTTTAAGCTTGCTCTGACGAGAGGATTTGATATTAATTTTTCGCTTCCTGATAAAAAAACCGGATTACAAACTTTATCTAATGTTTCAGAAAGTGTAAATTTCAGCATATCATCCTGCAGCGGAGTAATAATTGTTATATCATTCGGATTTGTTCCATTTTTTAACAACGTTTTTATCTTACTAACTGTAAAGTCAATTATCTCTGCCCGTTTCGAAAGTGAAATCAGTGAAAAATTTTCTAATTTTTCATTTTTATTATTAATGACATTTCCGAAAATAATATCACCATTATTAAAAATTTCTTCATCTGTTTTTATATCTTCATTAAAAATGTTCTTTAATTTATATTCAACAGAAGTATCTGCACTCAAGTACCCGCACCTTGAAGAACCGAGAGAATCAAAACAAATTACCCAATCTTTTAATTGCGGTTTTAAAAATTCAATAAAATTAAAGCATACCGGTGTCATTTCATCAGCGTCATCAACCAAAAGATATTTTATATTTTTAAAATAATCCGTATTTTTATAAATATAATTAAATACAAGTGTCTGCCTTAAATAATCTAAACTTCGGTATTTAAGAGTAGATGAAAGCAATTTTTTTATAATCTTTTCCGCTTCTTTACCAAATGATTCACCAAGTATTTTTGAGCGTTCCTCAACATCTTTATTTGTCAAACTGTTCTGAACTATTAAAGAATACCTTCTAAAAATTTGATGTAATAATGACTTTTTAGAATTATATCCTTTTACCTCCACTTGTTTTAAAATGTCTTTTAATAAAAATTGTGAAACTTCCAAACCTACCAGATTAGGAAGTATAAATGTTTTTTCTGATGGAATAGAGTTTTCTATAAAACACCAATTATCATTTAATGTTGAATATACTAAAGAAAAAAACGAATGAATGTTTAATTTTTCTAACGCAGAAATTTTGTTATTTTCAAAAATTTTATCTGTAATATGTTTTTTTATAGTCGAATTTTGAACAATAAAAAGTATCTCGGATGGCTTAATACCATTCAATAAAAGCTCATTATATTTTTTTATTAATATACTTTGCCGAATATCAGCTTTAATAAAATTTAATAACATACTCCGTATAGACTATTTTATCATAAACACGTTTTGACCTCTTGCAAATTGAGATTATTTTTTATAAAATAACTTGTGTAATTTACTTTACAACACACGCATTAATTAAAAGGAGATTTAGAAAATGGCAAGAGTTAAAGAAGAAAAATTAGGTATTCAAGAACAAATCATCGAATCAGCTGGACAAATCTATAACTACCTTAACGCAAAAGGTGAAGTTTCTATCAGCAAGATGAAAAAAGACTTAAGCCTTAATGATAACTTTACAGAAATGGGTTTGGGTTGGTTATCAAGAGAAGATAAACTTGAATATACTCAAAAAGCAAAATCAGTAACTGTTAAATTAAGATAGTTTAGATTTAAAAAAATAAATAGAAGGATGACATCTCTGTCATCCTTTTTTTTAGAATATATATGTGTAGTAATAATTATTTTATTTCTTTTTTTGCAGCTTCAGCTTTTCTCTTTTTATCAAGATAATTTGTTACGTAGATATTTAGAGTTGGTATACCTAAACCAAGAACAAGACCAGAGAATAAGTATCCTGAAATTTGTGCAGCATTCAGAGTTCTTAAACGTTTTCTTGTTATTTTCTTAGTTACAGGGGATAACTTATCTAATTCTTTTTGCATTTCTTTGAATGTCTTAGCAACAACCTTGCCGTTTTCTTCTTTTGTTGATTTTATACCGTTTTTAGCAAGTGTTTCTATAAGAATTTCATCACGAGTTTTAAGTGAAGCATTAAACATCTTCGTAAATTTACCTTTGTTTTCGGTACCTTTCTTGAAGTTTACAACACTGTTGTCTATCATTGCAGCTGTAAATCTGTTAACGATGTCTCCAAGAACAAGCCAGCTCAAATATCCAAGAGTATCTTTTGTTAATACTTCTCTGAGTTCATCCTTATCACGAGCAGAGAATATTCTTGAAATAATTGTTACACCATAAATACCCTTCAATTGATTAATTGTCGGCATCTTACCATTGAATGACATCTTATCCATAAATTTCTTAGGAGTAAACTTCCATGGTTTTATATTAAGTGTTGATAAAATCATGCTTAAGAATGCAACACTGCTTAAGCCTTTCAAACCTAAGAATCCGGCACTGTCATCTTTAGAACGTCCTTCAACACCTACAAAGCCGTCTGAACCTGTTTTCAATTTAGTTAAGTACATATTTATCGGTTGAACAGAAAGTCCTACTGCAGAAGCTAATGCAAAACCAGCAACAGCTCGTGTTTTCATAAATTTAGTTATATCTTGTATAAATTTATTTTTATTTATTCCCTGTTTTCTGCTGATTTGTTCAACAAAAGCACTTTCTACTTTTTTATTATTAAATGAATCAGATACAATGAACAAATCATTTAACAATGACTTAAGATTTGTATGACTCTTAATCTTTTTATCTGAAGATTCCAAAATGTATGCTGTCTCTGCACCTGTATCTTCAATGATTCTATTAATCATTGCATTTCTGGATTTATTTGAAGATTTATCAATCCATTCACTAAAATCAACTTTTTTAGATAATAACTCATCATAATATTTTGAAATATCATCAATTGTAGATTTAGAAAGTTTTACATATCCTTCTTTATCAGAATTTGTTGCTGTCGGATTGTATGCTCTTACATTTTCTAAAGTTTTTCTAAAGTATTCCGTTTGAGATTTTTTATTTTTTAATTGTTCTGATTTATTTTCTGCTAATATATTTAGCGTTTCGGGAGCCGTAAATATCTTATTTATTTTTGTTTCATATTTTTTACTTAAAGCATAAGCAGCAAGAGCACCCGCAGAAGCTCCATATAAACCGATGAAGCTATCATTGATAGTACCCATTATTTCACGTCTGAACGTTTCCAAACCTGCATCAGGACCTCTTTGTACAGTATCATTAACACTTCTTGGAGCTACCATAAAGCAAAAATCTACTGCATTTGCACCAATAGCTTGGTTTGTTGCAAACCAACGCAAGCTTTCATCTACAGCGCCTTTAAAGTTAGGGTGCTGTTGTTCTTTGATATTTTGTTGTTGAATAATCGATTGTACTTTCATTTTGTCCTATGCTATTTTATTCTGTTTACCTGATCTAAATCCCGTTGTTAATTCTGAATATTTTATATTCAAAGGAGTAATTGGGACTTCTTTTGCAACATTTTCGGTCTGTGTATTTGATTTTTCATGAGCAAGCTTTAACGCTTCTTCATGTTTTTTCTTTGTATTCCGACGAGTAAATATTGGAATAATTAACCCTAACAATGCCAATGATACACCGATATTAGCAACTTGGCAAGCAGAACGTAAGTTGCGTGCATGCTGCAATTCTTTTTGTATTTTTGCATATTGTTCACTTGTCGGCAATACACCTTTTAGACTTTGTTCTGTCTTACTTATAACTTCTTCTGAAGATTTAATATTTACATCTTTAACCCAGTGCCAGAATTTCTTAATAGGAGATGCATTTTTATCTATCGGTTTAGTGTCATTAAGAAGAGCAATTCCGGTTTTGTTTTGTATAGCGGTTGCAACACCTTTAGCAGCATAATCACCCAAGAAATATAAGCTTGAGAATGTTGCTATATCTCTAACAGTAGCTTCTGCAAGTTCATTTTTATCATCAGCTGCAGCCATACGAGAAGAGAACGTAAAGGTTGAAATAATTCTTGCCTGATCCATTGTCGGGAACATGCCTTTAAAATCAAGCATTTTCCAACTTGGCATTTTCATCATTGATAACAGAGCAACTCCAACCATAGAAGATATCGATATAAGTTTTTGTTTTAAAAGACCTTCTTTAGCTTTTGGATTTTCTTCTATGCTTTCACCTTTACCAAAATCGTCATAAATAGGAGCACCTTTTGTACCTGAAACTTTTCCTGTTATCCATCTGTTAATGTATTGCATAGATGCTGCGAGCGGAAGAACAACGGCCAGACCTAATAAGCTCTTGGTTCTGACCATTTTCATGCTCTTTTGTGCAAATTCTTCCATTGTCACTTTTCCGCCTGCTCTTTGATATTCACGGAAGAATTTTACGGAATCTTCAAGCATTGAATTTACTGAAGATGCCGAAACTTTATCTACTGCAACATTTTCAGATATTCTTGTTTTTTCAACTATTTTATTTGAAATTTCTTTTATTTCTTTTCTCATTTCTCTATTAGAAATATCTTTTCTTGAAATTTCAGCTAATTTTTTAGCATATTCATTTATAGTTTCTTTACCAAGAGCATTTTCAAATACAATTTTATTTTGTCCTTCAACACCTTCCATCTTTGAAAGAATTGCTTTCATGGACTCTTCTACTTTGTCGGAAGAATTTGAACCATTATATAAATCAGCAGCTTTTCGTATTAAGTCTTTATCTGCCCAACATCTGGACATATCAACTTTTTTGTCTAATGCGCTAGTTGCTTTTGGCATAAATGCGGGATTTAGCATTTTGGCAATTCCAAGTGTAATAACACTAGGAATCAAGCAGTTTACAATTAATCCTGAAGACTCTCTTCTAAAAGCTTCAAAACCAGCAAACCAGTTTGTCAAAGATTCAACAATAGTACGCGGAAGTATTGCTGATAACATATCTATTACAGCAACATTTACCATAGGCATTCTTTCACATGCTTGAATTCCGGCAAGAACAACGGCACCCGCACCTTTAAAGTTCGGATTGTTTAGTTCTTCTTTATTCGAACGGGATTGAATGCTATTTATTTTTCCGGTTCTGTTTTCTTCTACACTGATTTTGTTGATCATACACATATATATTTCTTGCTATAAGTCGATTATATCAACTTACATATATATTTAAAAGCCGTGAATTTTTAAAATTGCCTATTTTTTTTTAAATGTTAAGGAATTGTAAAGACGAATTTATGAATATTTTTTTCATAAAAGAATATTTTATTTCAAAAAACAAAAACTTTATGCAAAATATTATTTACATAATAAGTTTTATTCACAAAAAATACAGTTTTTATATTAGATTTAATTGTAAATTTTTGTAAAGATTTACCAAAAATTGCACTTTTACACCATTATAAAAGTTATTATTTGCTCATTTTTTATATGGAAATGATAAATAAGTCATGGTAGAATTATTAAAATAAGAGGTAATAATATTGAATACTGCCGAATATATAATAAAAAAAATAGAAGAACTTGGAGTTAACGACATTTTCGGACTGCCGGGCGACTATAATTTTGATATTTTAAACACTATAGAAGATAATTCTCAAATAAATTGGATAGGATGTACAAACGAGCTTAATGCAGGATATGCGGCAGATGGGTATGCAAGAATTAGAGGTTATGGTGCACTTGTTACAACATACGGAGTCGGAGAACTTAGCGCTATAAACGCTATAGCTGGAGCATTCGCAGAAAACATACCAATTATTCACATTGTAGGATTACCTAAAACAGATGACATAAAAAATAAAAAACTTCTTCATCACAACTTTCAAGATACAAATTATAGTGCATTTATTGATACTTATCGTTCTGTTACAGCTGCTGCAACTATATTGAACAGAGATAATGCAAAATTAGAAATCGACAGAATTTTTAAAATTCTGGTAAGAAAAAAACAACCTGTATACATTGGTTTACCTATAGATATTGCAAATTTAGATATCTCTGACAGATACGTACCTACTGATTGGGCAAGCGATAAAGATGTTTTAAACACTGTTATTGAAAAAATTACAGAAAAAATAAACAATTCTTCAAATCCTGTCATTTTAGGAGATGTACTTATTAAACGTTTTAATGCGGAAATTGAGTACAGGGAGTTTGTATCACATTCCAATATTCCTGCAACAAACTTATTAATGGGAGTAAATTTGCTGGACACAAATTTACCAAACTATATTGGCGGATACTATGCAAATTTACGTAATCCTATCGCCGAAAAACATATTAATGATACTGATTGTTTAATAGCTATTGGCACAATATATTCTGATATAAATTCTTTCGGACATAAAATTCCATACAAAATAAATGACCATATTGCAATTTATGGAGACTATACATATATTGACGGAACAAAATACGAAAACATTAAAATGTCGGACGTTCTGGATGGAATATGCAAAACTGTTTTACCTAAAAATTTGCAAATTGATAAGCCAAATATCGGATACAAGATTAAAGATACAGAAAATAATGAACTGACCTCAGAATATATTTATCCAAGATTACAAGAATTTTTTAAAGATAATGACATTATTATTGCAGACACAGGCTCAATCCCTCTTGGGATATGCCAATCAAATTTTCCTGCAAGCGCAGATATTCAAACACAAACTCTGTGGGCATCAATCGGATGGGGAACACCTGCTGCTTTCGGTGCATCCCTTGCAAAACCGCAAGCAAGAACAATACTAATAACAGGAGACGGTTCTCATCAAATTTCAGCAATGGAAATCGGTAACATGCTTCGATGTGGAATAAAACCTATAATTATTGTTATTAATAATTACGGATATGCAACTGAACGTATTTTATCAAATAATGAAAATTCTAAATATAATAACATTGCAAGTATAAATTATTCAAAATTTGCAAGAGCTTTTGAAGGTGATATATGGGCTACAACATCAAAAACGGAAGAAGATTTTGATAAGGCATTAAAAGTAACTCAAATTATGAATAAAATGTGTTATATAGAATTATGTACCGTTAATAATGATGTTCCGAAATTGGCAATCGATTATTCTAACGACAATAAGTCAATATCTACAAAAAATACAAATATTCAAAAAGACGAATCATTAATTCCGCAAAAACAAGAATTAACAAATTCAAATACTACTTACGAGACAATTGTTCATAAAAATTTTGGAGAAAATGAATAATGGAAAGATTCTTTGTAATATCAGGCTCTTCCGGAGTTGGAAAAGGTACCGTTATAAAAGCTTTTTTAGAAAAACATCCTGATTTTAAACTTTCTATATCTTGTACTACCAGAAAAATGAGAGATGGCGAAATCGATGGTGTTAATTATTTTTTCCTATCCAAAGATGAATTTGAAAATAGTATTAAAAATAATGAATTTCTTGAGTGGGCAGAGTTTTCAGGAAATTGCTATGGAACAAAACGCTCTTTTGTAGAAAAGTGCCTTTCAAATAATGAAAATTTAATTCTTGAAATTGATACAAAAGGTGCTTTAAATGTCAAAAAACTTATGTCAAATGCAGTTTTAATATTTATTGCTCCGCCTTCTTATGAAGAACTGGAAGCAAGACTCAGAGGCAGACATACTGAAACAGAAGAAGCTATTCAAAAAAGGCTTGGTTCAATTAAGCTTGAAATAGAAAATTCTAAACTTTTTGATTACATAATTATTAATGACAAAGTAGAAAATGCAGTATTGGAATTAGAAAAAATTATGTCATAAAACTTTTGCAATCAAATTCATAAACGATTGCAAATTATCTTAATTTTAGAATGGCTTGAGTTTGATTTTTATCAAGCAATTTTGCTCCGCCTAATATATAAGTATTTAAAACAACCTGAGCGTATGATTCAGCAAGTTCTAACTTATAATAAGCATCTTCCATTGTTTTTGAACCGATTACAAATCCATGGTTTTCCATCAAAACAGCATCATATTCAACAAAATATTTCGCCGTGTTATATACAAGCTCCATGCTCGACGGAAGTGCATATTTTGCAAGCGGAATTCCGCCAAAATAAAAAACATTTTCTGCCATTACCGGTGCCAGTAAATCTTTTCCTGAGCAAGCAAAACTGCTTAAATATGGTGCATGCACATGAATTATAAAATTTATATCCGGACGCTTTTTATAAATTTCTATATGTAAAAATTTTTCACTTGACGGCTTTTTACCATCTTCTTTTGAAACGCCATCAAATCCTGTATATACTATATCACTCTCTTTTAAGTATCCGTTTGCAGAACCTGATACAGTAATCAGCATTCCGTCTTCATATCTTGCTGAAATATTTCCTGAATATCCGGGAGTATAATTTTTTTCCCCGCATATTTTCCCATATTTAATTATTTTTGATATTAACTCTTCTTTATAAGACATCTTCTACCGGTTTCAAATTTTCTACAACAGCTTTTTGCAATACCGGAGCCTTTTCTCCGCTCTTGAATTCTGCAGTTGTTTGAGTTTCTTCTGTTCTCTTTTCTTCTTTTTTAGCTTTTTTGTCTTGCTTTATTTCAAACCTGTCATAATTAAGTTTTGCACCTTTTGCATTCATTAACAATTCGACCAAGAAGAATGTATTTTCCCTTACAATATCATATCCTAAGCTAAATTTGACATCATCTGGACCAAATGTTACATAGAACGCATTTTCCTGGAATCGCTTGTCGTTTGGTGAATCTCCCGAAAGATTCAGAGAACCAAACCATGATAAAGTTATATATTTACATAGTCTGATGTATTCATGAGCATATATATTAGATTTTCCATATCTGTATGAATCAAATACAGGCATTGGAGAATTATCTCTGTATACAGATTGATAATAACCAATGTTTTGCATCCAACGTTTTACCTGAGTATGGAGCATTGGACCTGCTTGAGCTATCATTTGTGTATCGCCCGTACCATATACTGCTGCAGATAAATGAGCAACGATATCAACCCAAACCGCCAATTCTTTTTCTTCGTTCACATGAGTATAGAGATTCTGTATTGCTTCTGACATATATCTTGTTCTAAGCGTTCCTATTGCGGGACCATGTTTTTCGTTATAATATCTGTCTTCATCAATATCGTGATAATAACCAAAATCTACTCTATGTTTATATGATGAACGTCTGTCTTTTAACAGGAAATTATCGGAAGTAAATTCTTTCTCATAAACCAAATTTAATCCGTATTTTGGTCGTCTTCTTCCTAAAAACCATTCATCCAGATAATCATTCATTCCATATTGCAACGTTAAATTATCATCCAATTTTTGACGACCACGAATAAGAATTTTACTTTTTGCCGTTCCATATCCTGCTTGTGTAAAGTTTGTACCGCTTTGGAAACGACCTACTGCACCGACTCCAATACCGTGTTCATAATTCAGCATTGGAATTGCTTTTAGAACTGAGCCTTTTGGTAAAGTAAACACGAAACCTGGACCAACAAACGCTCCTAACCCTCTATAAGAACCAACTTCCCATGAATTTGTTTCTGCATAATCGTGATTTTTATTTGTATATACTTTTAATGCAGGAATTTTTAATATTTTATATTTTCCTTTATACAGAGTTGCACTCTTAATTGCCAATATTTCATGTTCACCTTGTTCTGTTATCCGGAGCTCTTTTGCATCCAGCCTTACCAGCCCTTTTTCTATGTCATTAGTAAGTGTTTCACTCTTTGGAACAATCATTTGCCGCATTTGAGGACCGGATTTAGTTGATACAAAATTAATCGGATATGACTGGTCCACTGTTATCGTTCCGTTTTCTTGAACAATTTTATCCCCATATACATAACCTTTTTTAGAAATAATCTCTATTGTTGTCATTTTAGTATGCGGATTTTCA
>Ga0247610_10004155_pt1 | contig 15572 bp, 14 predicted proteins | sample 174DNAGHGhighgp2_FD_193483 | JGI IMG/M metagenome (GOLD analysis project Ga0247610, IMG submission 193483) | Sheep rumen microbial communities from Palmerston North, Manawatu-Wanganui, New Zealand - 1742 DNA GHGhigh gp2 | ecosystem: Host-associated > Mammals > Digestive system > Stomach > Rumen... | reverse complement strand
TGCACAAGAGAAGACTGAACTTCAGGCATTAGACACTGTGATGTTCGTATATTATCCGGCATTCGAGACGCTTGCGGCTATCGTTACCGGTCCGTACAACGCTCCGCAATGTGAGTTCGAGGACGGTCTCTACCTCGTTGGTTCAATGACCAACTGGGAGATGTCCAAAGAGTATATGTTAGAGATCAACTCCAGTGCAGCCGCTGATGAGTTCTGGTGCGATGTTACGTTGAGAGAAGGTGATGAGTTCAAGATTATCTGGTGGACAGGTTGTCAGATTGGAGCTTGGATCCCGGGTGGCGAAGGCAACAATATCGTTGTTGACGCAGCTCACGCAGGTAAGTTGAGAATCTACGTTCGTCCTGCCGGAAATGAAGATTGGCCTGACAAGTACTGGTACATCGAGGTACTTGAACCGGAGAACATCAACAACACGGAGGCTAACACCAATGTGGTTAAGATGTTGGAGAACGGTCAGTTGTTCATCCAGAAGGGTGGCAAGACCTACAACGTACTCGGTACACTCGTTAAATAACGATAAGCCGTGATAAGAAAAGAGACGCTTTCGGGCGTCTCTTTTTTTTGTGTGAATGGCGGAGGAGGTTATCGTTTCATCCGATAGAATCCTCCAGGCAGGGACTTGATCATTCCTTGCATCTCGAGCATAACGAGATCGGACGAGACATCGCTATATGGCATTTCGGTCTCCATGACGAGGAGGTTGATATGCAGTCCGTCTTCGGCTTCCTGCAGTTTGGTTAAAATCGTTTGCTGCGAAGGTGTCAGGTCGTCCATCAGTCCGATGAGTTGAGTCTGTACGGGTTGTTTATGCGTCATGCGCGTAGTCCATCCCATGATGCGTATCAGATCGTCCGCCCCCGAGATGAGGTGCGCTTTGTCTTCTTTGATGAGGTTGTTACATCCGCATGACGAGGGGTCATTGGGTCGTCCGGGGAACGCGAACAGTTCGCGGCTGTAGTCGCCGGCCATTCGCGCAGTGATGAGACTGCCTCCTTTGTCGCGACTCTCCACCACCACTACGGCGTCCGCAAGGCCTGCCACGATACGGTTCCGTTGCACAAAATTGGCAGCGAGCGGTTCGGTACCGGAGACAAACTCCGTCAGAATACCTCCGTGCGTCAGGGCTTTGACGGCATCCTGACGATGTTGGGCAGGGTATATACGGTCCAAGCCGTGTGCGGGCACGATGATTGTGGGTATGCCGCATTCGATAGCCGCTCTGTGTGCCGCAATGTCAATGCCGTACGCTCCTCCGCTGACGATGGTGACGTGCTCCAGTTGCTCGTGCAGTTCGCGTACCAGTTGCGTTGTCAGTTCTTTGCCTCGCTCGGTGGGTCGCCGTGTGCCGACGATCGATACGAAATGGCCGTCCGAGAGATGCAGGTTACCTTTGCCGTACAGCACAAGGGGCCTGTCCGGACATTGCCGCAAGCGATAGGGATAGTCTTCGTCCTCCAGCGTCCAGACGGAGATACCATGCGCCTCAATCCATTCGTATTCCTGTTCTGCACGCTTCATGGCCTCCGCCATTCCGGGTTCATCCAGATGCTTCCATGCCTCTTGCGCCGAGCCGTAATGGTCCAGCAGCGAGAGACTCTTCCGCAGTTTGGTGCGGAAAAGGAAGGAGAGGGCGATATTGTATAATTTATGATTTATGATTTATGATTGATGATTTATGATTTATGATTTATGAGGGCGACGAGGGAGACGGCGATAAGAGCGCCGAGGGCATCGGCATACAGGTCAGCCATCGTGCCTGTCCGGCTGAAGGTACAGAAACGCTGGAGTATTTCGATGAGTGCTCCGTAGGCGATAGTACCTGCGCACACATATATATATGGTAACGCGCGCGCGGGGAACTGTTTGGCGACGGGTATCATCAGAGCGAGCGCCAAGACGGCGTACATCACCCCGGGAATCCACAGATCCCGCGTGGCAATCACTTTAGGCAGTTGAGGATTCTCCCACAGGCTGGCTACCGCGATGCCCAAGGCAATGAGAATCGCCGGAACATATTTCAGAGTTTTGTTCCGAAACATAAGTCACCGGCATCGCCGAGTCCGGGAACGATATATTTCTTTTCGTTGAGAATAGGGTCAATCGCCGCGCACCAGAGGGTAACGTCTTCGCGGTCGCCCAATGCTTTGCGCAGATAATCAATCGCTTGGGGCGTTCCGATGGTGCAGCATAGATGCGTGTGCTTTGGTTGTCCGTGTTTGAGAAGCGCGAGATAACTGACTTCCATGGACATGCCGGTAGCGAGCATCGGATCGGCGATGACCAGCGTCTTTCCTTCGATAGACGGGGCTGCCAGATACTCCGCTACGATCTCCAGTTCGCCTTTGTCATTCACGCGACGATAGGCACTCAGGAACGCATTCTCGGCCCGGTCGAAGATATTGAGAAATCCTTGATGCAGCGGCATCCCTGCCCGCAGAATAGTGGCTAACACAAGCGGTTCGGCAATCGTGTTGACGGTAGCTTTCGCCAGCGGCGTCTGCACCTCCGTCGGCTCATAGGCCAAGGCTTTGCTTACCTCGACGGCCATCACTTCACCGATACGCTCGATATTACGACGGAAACGAAGCGGGTCTTTTTGGATATTGACATCGCGGATCTCGCGAAGGAACTGGTTCAGCACGCTGTTCTGCTCGGATAGATTGATTACTTTCATAGGAAATCGTATTTTTTTTGACTATTTGGGCTGCAAAGTTACACATATTTTTGCATATATGCAAATTATTTTGTACCTTTGCACGATTTTTTACAAAATAGGTATGAAAAACTTCGTATATCAGGATTCCACGATTGCTTTTGTAACCGCCGCTGCGCAGACCTGTCTGCTTATCGAGAAAGCTTCCGAGCACGATCGCAACGAATGGATGGAGCAGGTTCGCCGTCTGCTGCCTGTCTTGTATCTCCGTGCGCGTTTGGTGACGAAGGAAGAGCCGGTTATGGACGAAGAGCCGCAACGGTTTGTGACGGAGACGGATTATAACATGGCGCTGGTGGGCATTCGTGAACTGTTGGGTCAGGACGATGCGTATCTGGATGTGTTTGTGGAGCAGGGCATTTATACGGACGAGGTGCAGACGGCGTATATCTCGGAGGGTCTCGCCGATATCTATCAGGAGTTGAAGGACATGGCGGCGGCTTTTCAGACGGGCGAGGAAGCTATTATGCATGATGCCGTGGTGGTTTGTCGTGAGGCTTTCGAGGCACATTGGGGACGTAAGGTATTAGCCGTTTTGCGGGCGTTACATGAGATATCAGACAGCACATATCAGTAAGGAACTTCTGCAGTGGATGCCGTTGGTGGCATTTGAAGGCGAGGTGATTGTCGTGGACCGCGAGGAGCAGGTCCAGGAAGCGGTGGACTATCTCAGGACGCAGCGTGTCATCGGCGTGGATACGGAGTCGAGGCCCAGTTTCCAACGAGGTATCCATTATCCGACGGCGCTTGTTCAGATCGCTACGCGCGACCGTTGTTACCTGTTCCGATTGACCCATATCGGCATGCCGCAAGCCTTGGCGGATGTGTTCGCCGATCCGGATATATGCAAGGTGGGGCTGGCCTTCAAAGATGATATCAACGGTTTGCGGCGCAGACGCAATTTCACCCCCGCCAACTGCGTGGATGTGCAATCGATGGTGGAGCAATACGGGATACTCGATATGGGGTTGCAGAAACTGTTCGCCATCTGTTTCGGAAAGAAGATATCCAAGAGTCAGCAGCTGACCAACTGGGAGAATGCTCATCTGACGCCCGAGCAGGCGAGATACGCTTCTACGGACGCATGGGCTACGCTCCTTATCTACGAAGACCTGCTTGCTCATGAGCCGCTGCCCCGCGAGGAAGTGATCCGACTCAAGACGGCGGAGAAAGAGCGGATGATTGAACACCAGCAGGAGATTCAGGACCAGCGTCTTCGCGAACAAGGCATCGAGCCGCCGCCTCATCTGACGCCGGAAGAGCGCAAGGAGCATCAGGCACAGAAGAAACGGGAAGCCCGCAAACGCAAGCGTCAGCGGCAGGCGACAAGGAAGAAGCTTAAAGTTTAGAGATATGAAAAAGATATTTTTACAAGTACTGCTGTTGGCAGTAGCGCTCGTCGTTCAGGCGGAGGTTAAATATGTGTTTTACTTCATCGGCGACGGGATGGGAGATAATCAGGTGTTAGGCGCGGAGATGTACCGTGCAGCCCTTCAGGGCGAACCTCTTGGACGTGTCCAGACGCGCATGACGACTTTCCCGTACTCGGGTCATGCTTCAACATACTCGAAGAGCAACGGCATCACCGATTCGGCTGCGGCCGGAACCTGTCTGGCTACGGGGACGAAGACCAAGAACGGCATGCTGGGTCTGGATGCAGACAGCGCACGTCTGACCACTATCGCGGAGGAACTGAAGGCGCAAGGTTGGGGTATCGGTATCATGACCACCGTCGCTATCGACCATGCGACGCCGGGTGCTTTCTATGCCCATGTGCCCAAACGCAGCCAGTACTACGAGATAGGCGAGCAGTTGAGCGAAAGCCATTTTGATTTCTTCGGCGGAGCCGGTTTCCATTATCCGGAAGGCAAGCATGACGACAAGCCGGTTAACCTGTACCGTCTGGCCGAACAATCGGGTTATACGATTGCGCACGGCATGGAGGAAATGAAGAGTTTTCAGGACTCCGCAATCAGCAAGCTTATTCTGGTTCAGAAAGACGACGACCAAGGTGCCAAGCACGGCGATAACCTGCCATATGCCATTGACCGCAAGGCCGGAGACTTGACGCTGGCGCAGATCGTCTCTACCGCTATCCCGTTCCTCGAGGCACGTCACGAGCGGTTCTTCATGATGGTAGAAGGCGGCATGATTGACTATGCGTGTCACGGCGACGATGCGGCTACGGCGATAGGCGAGGTATGGGATATGAACGAGGCGCTGGAAGTGGCTTATGCGTTCTATGAGCAACATCCTCACGAGACCCTGATTATTGTTACTGCTGACCATGAGACCGGAGGTATGGCGCTCGGAAACAGCGATTACACCCTTCATTTAGATGTGCTCCAAAACCAGAAATGCTCTGCGTGGATCATCAGTGACCTTTTCAAACAACTGTTCAAAGACAAGAAAAAACCGTCGTGGCAGGACGTTCAGCAGATCTATCGCGAGCAATTGGGTTTCTGGGATACGGTGGAGATTACCGCAGACGAGGAGAAAGAACTCAAAGCCGTCTTCAAAGATGCCCGTTGCGGCAAGGCGAAAGACGTCAAGACGATGTATAAAACCATTGACAAATTAGGCGAAGCGGGCATCGAATTGCTGAACCGGAAAGCGCACGTAGGTTGGACTACCCGCGCACACTCGGCACACGCCGTTCCTATCTTCGCTATCGGCCGCGGAGCACGTGTCTTTGAAGGGTGGCATGATAACTCGGAGATCGTTCCGTTGATGCGGAAAGCCATCCAGGACAGCCCCCAAATGAAGGTGTTACCCAAGAAATTTATACAAAAAATCAATTAAATTTGCATATTTGTAAAATTTTTTGTATCTTTGCAGCCGGTTTTGGAAAACTGAAAGTTAAAAAGTACAATATATGGACGGTATTATGAAGTATTTGGGAGTAGTTCTCCTGCTGTTAGGTGTTGTATGCCTTGTTATTTACAAGTTCGCGGCGCCAGGGAACTGGTTGTTAATCAGTGCGATGGTTCTGGAACTGGGCGGCATCTTAGCTTATATCTTTATCAATAAAAAAGCGTAACTGAGGCATGGCAGGCCAAGGTGGATTTAGTGATGCTGTGAAGTATCATCTTACCGGCATGTACCAGGATTGGTTCCTGGACTATGCTTCGTATGTGATACTGGAACGCGCTGTACCTGCTATTGAGGATGGTCTCAAGCCTGTTCAGCGCCGCATTTTGCATGCCATGAAGACGGTCGATGACGGCAAGTATAACAAAGTAGCCAATATCGTCGGTCAGACCATGCAGTACCACCCTCACGGCGATGCCTCTATCGGCGATGCGCTCGTTCAGTTGGGTCAGAAAGACCTGCTGATAGACTGTCAGGGTAACTGGGGCAATATCCTCACCGGAGACGGAGCCGCTGCGCCCCGTTATATCGAGGCACGACTCTCCAAGTTCGCCCTCGAGACCGTTTTCAACCCCAAGACGACCGAGTGGATGAAGAGTTACGACGGTCGCAAGAACGAGCCTATTCATCTGCCGGTTAAGTTCCCGCTGTTGTTAGCGCAAGGCGTGGAAGGTATCGCGGTAGGTCTGAATTCCAAGATCCTTCCGCACAATTTCAACGAGCTATGCGATGCTTCGCTGGCCTATCTGCGCAATCAGGAATTCCAACTCTATCCGGACTTCCCGACGGGCGGCGTCATCGACGTGACCAAATACAACGACGGCGAGCGAGGCGGCTCTGTGAAGATCCGTGCGCGTATCACGAAAGCGGATGACAACAAGACGCTGGTCATCACCGAGATACCTTACGGCACCACGACGGCGAAGATCATCGATACCATCCTTAAGGCAAGTCAGAAAGGCAAGATCAAGATCAAGAAGATTGACGATTTCACGGCTGACCAGGCACGTATCGTGGTACAACTGGCACCGGGTTCGTCGTCCGATAAAGCTATTGACGCCCTCTATGCCTTCACCGATTGCGAAGTCAATATTTCGCCGAACTGCTGCGTGGTGGAGGATAAGAAACCGATCTTCACGTCCGTCAGCAACCTGCTCAAACTGAGTTGCGACAACACGAAGGCACTCCTCAAATGGGAGCTAGAGATAGAGAAAGGCGAGCTGGAGGAGAAATATTTCTATACCTCGCTCGAGAAAATCTTCATCGAGAACCGAATCTACAAGCAGGAAGGCTACGAGAACGCGCCCGACAAAGAGAAACTCATCGCTTTTGTGGATGAGGCGTTAACGCCGTTCAAGGCGCAACTCATACGTGAGGTGCGCACCGAAGATATCGAGAAACTGTTTGAGATACGCATGATCCGAATCACCAAGTTCGACTCCAAGAAAGCGGACGAGTTGATGAAGGACCTCGAGAAGAAGATCAAAGCCTGCATCAAGAATCTCAACCATCTGACGGACTATACGATAGCCTGGTTCGAGATGCTGAAGAAGAAATACGGCGAGGCCTATCCGCGTCGTACGGAGGTGCGTAACTTCGGCGCCATCAACGTCAAGGCGGTGGTGGAGAACAACGAGAAACTCTATATCAACCGCGAGGAAGGATTCGTGGGAACGGGTCTCAAGAAAGACGAATACCTGTTCGATTGCTCCGATATTGATGACATCATCGTCTTCCATAAGGACGGTAAATACAAGATCATGCGCGTGGCGGAGAAGCTGTTCGTGGGAACGGATATCCTCCATATTGCCGTCTTCCAACGTGGCGACGAACGCACGGTCTATAATGTCGTTTACCGGGACGGCAAGAAAGGCACGTATTTCATGAAGCGCTTCAACGTAACCGGTGTGGCGAAGGACAAGGAATACGACCTGACGCAAGGCAAACCCGGTTCGCGCATCGTGTATTTCACAGCCAACCCGAACGGCGAGGCGGAAGTCATCCGCGTGACGCTCAAACCCGCTCTGCATCTCAAGAAACTCGAGGTATGCAAGGACCTTTCCGAACTGGCTGTCAAGTCCCGTACGGCGAGAGGCAACGTGCTTACGAAATTCGATGTCAAATCGATTACGCTCAAGCAGAAAGGCCATTCGACGCTCGGCGGCCGCAAGGTATGGTTCGACGCGGATGTACTGCGCGTGAACTACGACGAGCACGGTGTCTATCTGGGCGAGTTCTGGGATGAAGACCGTATATTGGTCATCACCACCGACGGCGATTATTACACCACCTCGTTCGACCTTACCGCCCATTTCGAGGATAATATCCTTCGCATCGAGAAGCTGGATGCCGACAAGGTATGGTCGCTTATCCAATGGAACGGCGAACTCAAATATTACTACGGCAAGCGTTTCCGTTTGGACGATGCGAATGCGAAAGTGCAATCCATGCTTGGTGAAGACAAAGACTCGCGAATGGTGCTTCTCTCAGACCGCGCGGAGGCTACGTTCCGTGTTCTGTTTGCGGATGAGAACAAAGCGCCGATGGATATCTTGATGGCTGATTTCATTGACGAGAAATCCGCCAAAGCCAAGGGCAAACGCGTCACTACGCTTGAGGTGGCCTCTTTCGAAGATATTACACCGGAGCCGGTGGTTGAGGAGCCGGAAGAGCTGGAGGAGGAAGTAGTGGAAGAGGACGCACCGCAAGCACCGGACTCGATAGAGGTGGAAGGCGTGACGATGACTTTCGAAAAGCCGCAGGATACACAACTGGATTTATTCTAATGGAAATTATTTTAGGCAGTCAGAGCCCGAGGCGGCGTGAGTTAATGGCAGGTTTAGACCTGCCTTTTACGGCTATTTCTATTGATGCCGACGAATCGTATCCCGCGAACCTGAAAGAGGGTGAAATCCCGTATTTTATTTCCCGTGCGAAGGCGAATGCCTATGCTCCGAAGCTAACGAACGGCCAGCTGCTTATTACGGCGGATACGATCGTGTGGTTGGACGGCCGGATGTTAGGCAAACCTCATGACGAGCAAGAGGCGATAGAGATGCTCAAGCAACTTCGGAACCAAACGCATCAGGTCTATACGGCTGTCACATTCGCTCGGAAAATCAAAAATCAAAAATCAAAAATCACAAATGTACAATCACAATTGTTGTTGGAGACGATTGTGGATCGCACCGACGTCACCTTTGGTGATTTGACGGACGAAGAGATTGCTCATTATGTTTCAAAATACCGTCCGTTGGACAAAGCCGGCGCGTACGGAGTACAGGAATGGATCGGCTATGTGGCATGCACGGAGATGAAGGGTTCTTACTTCAATGTAATGGGCTTTCCGGTACACAAAGTGTATGAAATGCTTAAAAAGTTGAATATATTTTAAGATTTTTGTACTAAAATTTGCATATATAAAATAATTATTGTACTTTTGCACCGCAATTTGTGTGTAACACAATTTAAATAACCAATTTTAATTTTTTACAATTATGAAGAAAGTATTATTCGTAGCAGTTGCTCTTGTAGCTGCATTCGCATTCTCTTCTTGCAAGAAGACCTGTACATGTACAGAGGCTACCACCGGTGTTTCGAAGAAAATGGAAACTGACAGCAAGTACAGTACTTGCAAAGCTATTCAGGATTTGTTTGAAGATTTAGCTAAAGAAGAAAACGCAAGCTGGCAGAAATGGTCCTGCAAGTAATTGCTTGATCTCTACAATAGGTCACTCTTTGTAGGGTGACCTATTTTTGTTTTTCACATGAAATACCTGTCCTACATAAGCACCACTTTACTGGGTTTGATGTTTCTCCTGTCGGCCTTTGCGAAGGCGTGGGATGCGGAGGCCTTTGCCATGATGCTGATTCAGTATGGGCAGGAGTGGTTCTCCGTTGGAGCTCCTATCCTGATTGCAATAGAATCACTCCTTGGTATGGCATTGCTGTTACGCGTGAAACCAAGATGGAGTGCCTGTGCTGCGGATATCTTTCTTATCGGAGTAAGTGCTATTTTTGCTTACGGCGTATTAGCCAGAGGGATACAGGATTGTGGCTGTTTTGGTGCCTTGTCCCGTTGGTTCACGGGCAAACCATGGACTACGTTCGTACGCAATGCGATCTTTGTATGTATTTCTATTCCGGCGATATTGGAAAAGCCCAAAACTGAACGGAATATATGGCCCAAACTTTTTGCCGGAATGGCTGTCGCCACCGTGGCTTGTTTCATCTGCGGCCTGGCGATGAGAGAATCGTTTGAATTACCCAAAACGTCAGTGGCGGAGAAAGAGGAGAGCCGTGCGCAAACCATGGAGCGGTTGAACGCCCTTTATCCGTTCGATGCCGATTCTACCTATATCGTTTATTTGTTTTCTTTCTCTTGCCCGCATTGCCAGAACTCGATTGCCAATGTGCAGCAATTCCAGCAATTCCATGTGGTGGACAAGGTGCTGGGAATAGCTATTGAAGATGAGGAGGCGCAAGAGAGATTTAACCGTATCTATCAACCGGAGATAGAGATTATGACTGTTCCGAATGATGAGATGGCTATGATTACCGGGCAAATACCGATTTGCCTGTTGATCAAAGAGGGAGCGATTAAGCACGCCGAGTCAGGCTTTGTTACCTCTCCCGGTATTTTCATAAAATAGAAATAAATAACAAACAATAACTACTCATTTTATTAACTAAAAATTTACAACAATGAAGAAAATCTTTTTCATGGGCGCCATATTGGTAGCAATGGGCGCTATGTTTTCAAGCTGCATCAACAACTCGATTGAGAATGGTTGCAGATGTACAGTTAAAAACACTATTTCGGGTGAGTCTCTTACAAAGAATTTTTCCCGCGATGAGGTAAAGGCGGCGGATAAGTATTCCTGCACCTCTTTCGCTGCTTGGGCAGAGGCAAATGACGGAGTATCCGGTGTCGATTGGACCTGCTGGGGAAGATAAATCGACCTGTTATAGCAAAAAAAACGCGCATATTCTTGCATATGTGCGTTTTTTTTTGTACCTTTGCCGCGTAATTTGGATAAATAGGTATGATAATGAATAAGAATTGGTTTTTAATTGGGGCAATATTTGCAATATTGCCGACCTTTGCCCAACAGTTGCCGGACCCTCATTTTGAGAATTGGGGGGATAAGTTCAACGGCGACAAGCAGTTGACCGACTGGCATGGATCGAATGTCAATCAGGCGGGATTTAAGTTCACCTTTATGTACCAGAAGCCGGGTAGAACCGGTTTTAGCGCTTATGTGACCGACCGGGCGGTGGGAATCCCCAAGCTCGGTATCGGAGCTATTGGCCCAGGTTATCTGTCATTAGGTACGCCGTGGCAGTACCTCAAGGGCTTGAATGTCAGTGGAGCTACTGCCGGTACCGAGGGTGGTATCCCTTGGAAATATCGTCCGGATACGATGGCGGTGTGGGTTAAACGTGTGGGACCGGATACGGACAAGGAGGATTTCCATCTGCTTTATTACGCCTGGTCCGGCAATTCGAAGGGTACGGAGTATAAGAATAAGAAAGGCGGCTGTACTTATACGGAGCGCATCAATGAGGAGAGCGACATCCGCCAGAAGACCGACGGCAACGAGTGTACGGTAGAGACGCACGCCAAGCAGATTGCCGAGGGATGGCACCGCGCGCGGGCTAAATACGACGAGTGGACGCTGATCAAAGTGCCGATCTTGTATATGAGCGATGCCAAACCGACGATGTGTAATGTGATTTTCTCGGCGGGTAACTATCCTGCTTTCCGTGCTAACGACGGCCTGTACGACGGCAATGCGCTGTATGTGGACGATGTGGAACTGATCTACTCGTCGCGCATCGACAAGATGGTCATCAACGGCAAGGAATGGAAGGAGTTCAATCCCAATACGGACAAAGTGCAGACCTGCAAAGTGCAAAAAACGAACGGCCAACAGGCAGTAGCTATTCAAGCCTATCGCGGTATAGGCACGCTGACGAATATCAAAGGCCAGAAAGTGCGTTTCAACGGCCGTAAGCTGGATAGCAATGAGATGACGATAGTGCCCGGTGAAGTCAACGGCAAGCCGTGGGTGATTACCGTCAAGGCGGAAGACGCAAGCAGTGAGCACGTATATAAGATTAAAATTGTCGAATAAGTGTTGACGAACTTGACTATAGTTGATTGGATTCTGCTCGGAGCGCTGCTCTGCGCGTTTATCGTTCAGGTGTATTTCTATGCGCGCTATATATGTGCGCCCGCTCGGAAAATGCGGAGGGATAAAAAATCATCAATCATCAATCATCAATCATCAATAGACTCCTTTCCGGGAGTCACGGTTATTATGGCTGCGCATAACGAGAGTTATAATCTGTCGCAGTATCTGCAGGCACTCCTGACGCAGGATTGGCCGGAATACGAGGTGATTGTGGTGGATGACGGTTCAGAGGATGACACGCGTCTGGTGGTGGAGAGTTATATGGTGCGAGATCCGCGGGTGCATATGACGTTTGTGCCCAAAGGTGCACGTGTGCTGTCCACGAAGAAACTGGCAATCACACTGGCAGCGAAGGCTGCGAAATATGATTACTTGTTGCTCACCGATGCCGATTGTGTGCCGGAGAGCAATCAGTGGATCCGCGAGATGATGAACGGCTTCGGTAACAATGATATCGTCCTGGGCTTCGGGGCCTATTTCTATGAGAAAGGACACATCAACCGCCTGGTGCGTTTCGATACTTTGTTCAACGCCCTTCATTATCTGGGTGCAGCCCTTTGCGGACACCCGTATATGGGAGTGGGGCGCAACCTTGCTTACCGCAAGAGTCTGTTCTTCGAGTCCGGTGGCTTCACGCATCAGATGACGAACCGCGCAGGAGATGACGATCTGTTTGTCAATCATGTGGCGACGAAAGAGAATACGGCGGTAGTCCTATCCCGTGAGTCCTACACCTGGTCTCCGGCCAAGAAGACCATGAAAGAATGGTGGCAGCAGAAACGCCGTCATATATCCGTTTCGCCGGCCTATAAGGGCAGTACGCAACTCCGCCTGGCTCTGGAGCCTGTAACAAGAGGACTGTTCTATGTGCTGGTGATCGGAATAATCGTGATGATTTGTCCGCCGGATGGCATACAATGCCTTATGAAGGGACAGATATCATTCCTCCATTTGCTGCAAATACTCATACTTCCGCTGATTGCATTCGGCCTGTTTTTGGTCCGCTGGATCATGCAGACCATCATGCTGAATGTGTCTGCACGCAGGATGGGCTTGCACCGCTTCGGCATGTGGAGCGTGCTGTGGTTTGACATCGTCCTCCCGCTCGTCAACCTCTACATGCTCATTGTCCCCAAGAAATATAAATGGTAAATTAAGTTGAAAGTTTAACGATTAAAGTTTAAAGAATATGGCAAACGAAAAACAATTATCCATCAACATTGCCCCGGATAAAGCGCAGGGCGTGTTTGCAAACTTAGCGCTCATCGCGCATACTCCTACGGAGTTCGTGTTGGACTTCGCGCAACTCATGCCCGGTATTCAGCAGGCTAATGTGGTAGCGCGTGTAGTGGTTACTCCGGATCAGGCGAAGAAGATCCTGGGTGCGCTGCAGAATAACATCGGCCAGTACGAGCAGAAGTTCGGCGTTATCGAGCCTGTCGGTGGTGCTCCCAAAGGTTCCACCCTTCCCCTCACCTTCACCGGAGGTGAAGCATAAAATCAAAAATCAAAAATCAACAATCAAAAATCTAAAATATTATGAAAACTTTCCCCGCTTCGCAGTTAATCATCAATGCCGATGGTTCTGCATTTCATTTGCATTTGAAACCTGAGTTCCTCGCCGACAAAGTTATCCTCGTTGGTGACCAGGACCGCGTGAACATGGTAGCTTCTTTCTTCGACGAAGGTTCTATCGAGTGTGACGTTCAGAGTCGTGAGTTCCATACCATTACCGGTAAGTTCCAAGGCAATCGTATCGCCTGGGTCTCCACCGGTATCGGTACCGATAACTGCGATATCGTCATGAATGAGATTGACGCGCTCGCGAATATCGATTTCGCTACCCGCACCGAGAAAGAGAACAAACGTTGCCTGGATATCGTGCGTATCGGTACCTGTGGCGGCATGCAGGAAGATATTCCTCTGGGCACGTTCCTCGTAAGCCAGAAATCCATCGGTTTCGACGGCGTGCTGGCTTTCTATCACGATCGTGACAAGATTGCGGATGTAGGTTTTGAGAAAGCCTTCGTGGACTTCGTCGGTTATCCGAAGAAAGCCGCTGTGCCTTATGTAGTGGCAGCTAACCCTGAACTGGTGGACCGTATCGCACGCGACGACATGATGCGCGGTTGCACGATTGCTGCCAACGGTTTCTATGGTCCGCAAGGCCGTGTACTGCGTGTGGATCTCGCCGTACCCGATATCAATGAGAAGATCACCGACTTCCGTTACGAAGGACAGCGTATCACGAACTATGAGATGGAGGGTTCCTGTATCGCCGGTTTGGCACTTCATATGGGCCACCGCGCTATGACGGTTTGCTGCGTGATTGCGCAACGTAAGATTGAAGCCGCGAACACCGATTACAAACCGCGTATCAAAGAACTCGTAAAAACCGTACTTGAGAGAATCTGATGAAAAAATCATCTATTATCTATCATCTATCATCTATTCTTTTGGCTGGCTTGCTTTGTGCATGTCAGCCAAAAGAAACCTCTTTCCAATATAACGTGGATAAGTTTTATGATCTGGAAATACTCCGTTATGATGTACCGGAGTTCGATTCGTTGAGTCTGCAGCAGAAATCGCTCTTGTATTGCTTGAGCGAGGCGGCTTTGTGGGGACGCGACATCCTCTTCGACCAGAACGGACGGTATAACCTCCGTATCCGCCGTGCCTGCGAGGACCTGTATATCAATTATCCGTACGATAAGAATACCGACGAGTTTGAGAAATTTGAGAAATACCTCAAGCGCGTGTGGTTCTCTAACGGCATTCACCATCATTATTCGGAAGACAAATTCCTGCCCGAATTTACGCAAGAATGGTTTGTCGCCGCTTGCGAGAAGGCCGGAGTGGAGTACGACGCCGCTATCCTGCCTGTGATGTTCGATCCGGCTGTTATGCCGAAGCGCACGACTGCACAGGACGGAGTGGATCTGGTGGCTTGCTCTGCCGGTAACTACTACGGCGAAGGAGTGACCCAAGCGGAAGCCGAAGCTTGGTATGCAGCGCACAAAGACAACTCGCCCGAACCTCTTTGGATAGGTCTCAACTCCCAACTCGTCAAGAACGAGAACGGAGAGATCGAAGAGCGCGTGTACAAAGTAGGCGGACTCTACGGCGAGGCACTCGAGAAAGTGGTGGCATGGCTCAAAGAGGCCCTGCAGTATGCCGAGAACGATCAGCAACGCGAGGTGATTGAGAAGCTGATTGCCTATAACGAGACGGGCGACCTCAAGCTCTTCAACGAATATTGTATCGCGTGGGTGAAGGACCTTGACAGCCGTGTGGACTTTGTGAACGGATTCACTGAGACCTACACCGACCCGCTCGGTATCACCGGTACCTGGGAGTCGTTGGTGAACTTCAAAGACCTGGCGGCGACCAAGCGTACGCAGCTTATCTCCGACAATGCGCAGTGGTTCGAAGACCACTCCACGACCGACCCCAAATACAAGAAAGAGGAAGTCAAAGGAGTGTCCGCCAAAGTCATCACGGCGGCTATCCTTGCCGGCGACTGCTATCCCGCTACGCCTATCGGCATCAACCTGCCGAACGCCAACTGGATTCGTAAGGAGTACGGCTCCAAGTCCGTCACGATTGACAACCTCATGCATGCCTACAATGAGGCGGCGAAGGGTAACGGTTTCAACGAAGAGTTCATGATTGACGATGAGATCCGCGCTATCTATGAGCAATACGGCGCGATGTGCGGCGACTTGCATACCGATCTTCATGAGTGTGTGGGACACGGTAGCGGCAAACTG
>Ga0247610_10004154_pt1 | contig 15573 bp, 9 predicted proteins | sample 174DNAGHGhighgp2_FD_193483 | JGI IMG/M metagenome (GOLD analysis project Ga0247610, IMG submission 193483) | Sheep rumen microbial communities from Palmerston North, Manawatu-Wanganui, New Zealand - 1742 DNA GHGhigh gp2 | ecosystem: Host-associated > Mammals > Digestive system > Stomach > Rumen ... | reverse complement strand
GCGGCTAATATCATCGCCTGTTTCATAAACACCTTTGTCTTTCTCGTCTGCAAAATTACACAAAAAAGCCGAAACAATGATCGAATAAGCACAAAAAAAATAGATTTGAGTCGCCTCAAATCTATTTTTTACTGAATGGAAAGGAATTTATGCAATTCGTTCAATAATGAAGTCCATATCGGAAACATCAATATCACCGTCAGCATTGACATCTGCATCCTCGTTCGTGACATAGTCTCCACCAATACCCTCAATAACTTTATCAATATCAGCAACATTGATTATAGCGTCACCGTTGGCATCACCCTCCTTCAAGACTTTTGCTGGTGACAAATTACTTGCCGATGAAGCGGCATATTGAGCAGCAATCTCAGAACCACCGGTACCTTGTGGGTCACTACCAGCGAAACCTTTAATTGCGACATTTTGGAGATTTGCTGATCCATCCGAAGCAGTTAATTTTAGCGTGCACAGTTTAGAAGCAGTTGCGGTAGCACTGTATGTTGCACCAGCCTTTACTGGAAAACAAACGAGGAGTACGTCACCAGGATTATAATCCGTTCCGTCAGATGTTTGTCCTTTAACGTCTGCCTTGACACCAATACATTCGAAACCATCCGGAACGATTACATTGTAGAATGTTGCTTCAGCAGCAGCCCCGCCATTGATAGACAAACCTTTGGCTGTCTTCTCTTCATTTTCTCCAAGCGTCACACCATCAGGCAGCGAAACCACCAACTGAAAGCCACCCATGGCCTCAGAATTAGTGTAAAAATAGGTCAGACTTGCATCATTGCCTGATACAAATTTAGCGTTTCCTGCCGTAATTGTTGTCTGAGCCATAGCCTCTCCAGACGTAACCATGAAAGCGGCAAACAATAGTAAATCTTTAATTCTCATACTCTTTAAGTATTTAATTGTTAATAATATTCCAAACAAATTCATTTTGACTCTGCAAATATAGAAATAATTCATCAAACCGCAAAATACATTAACTATTTTTAGCACTTATTTACTCGAAATGATACTACACAATACGTTCAATGATGTAATCAACATCGGCAACATTGATTTTCCCATCGTCATTGACGTCTGCAGCCTTATTCGTTTCATTAACTGTTTCGTCAATCTGTTCTATGACAAGGTCAATATCAGCAACATCTACACTACCATCCTCGTTGGCATCGCCCTCTAACTTCTCTTTACTACTTAGCACAATGGGATTGCTAGGCTCACCCACATTGGCACTATTTTGGAATGTCACGTTCTTACTGGGTGTGAGAACGATTTCCGACTGATCACTGAAGCGGTAAAGTTTGAAGGTAACAGGTTGGGCCGAAGAGTCATTGCTTCTTATCCGGATAACACCATAGCCATCCTTCTCATAAATACCATAGCCCACACATTCGTCGCCAATGAATGCACCTATGGCGACATTGTCAAAGTTGGCAAGCCTTTCACCGTCATCGCTCACGGCTATATAGACTGTCATGTCATACTGGTAGCCGCTGGTCAGAACCTCCCAAGGAATCTGTCTGATGACAAAGGTTCCGTTCGTGTGCGTATCACTGCCATCCACCGTGTATGCCAAGGCATCAGGACCAGTCACTGTGATATCAACATCTCCTGCCGTCTGCTTTAGATTAGCATCAACGCTGACAGCCACACATTTAGTGAATTCTGTCCCATCGGGCAGATTACCGCCCGTACACTGGACAGAGAGTTCACCGCCACTGATGTTGAGGAAACCGCCGTTGAGTACAGTCGATCCAGACTCATATTTCTTGGCCTTGATGCCCTTCGAGCCATCGCCTTCCACGACGATAGTAGTCTTTCCACCCATGATATTGACAGTATGGTTAGCCCGTATGCCTTTGCTGTCTTCTCCCTTGACGGAGATATTGATAGTGCCATCCTTGATAGTGACGGTGCTGTCGGCCTTGAGACCCGATGCATCATCCTTGATGTTCACGCTGAGGCTTCCGCCTTCGATTCTGACGACACCATAGTCATCGCTGTCGATACCGTCACCTCCAATGTTAGTGATGTTGACGATACCACCCTTCATCAGGAAATAGTTATGCTCATTATTCACTTTCCCCTTGCCGCAGTGGATACCATCGCTGACGGCTTCCAGCACGTTAATGGTACCGGTGGAACTCTTCAACTCGAGATATTCCTTAGCCCTGATAGCATGTTTCGTTCTACCAGACACATTAAGTATACCGCCCCCTTTGAACTCAGCATGTCCATCAATGTAGAAGGCAGCCTTCTGACTGCCCGTGGCAGCATCACACAGCGTGTTCGTCGTACCTTCAACCAATTCAACTTCAATACGCTTGCCGCACTCTATGTCGATGGCAGCACCTCCATGTGCATTGGTCAGCGTCACGCCAGCCAGTTGCAGCGTCAGTTTATAGTCGCCGTTAATGGTCAGCGAGCCATCCGTAGAATTACCTTTGACCTGATAAGTGTACTCCTTATCAGTTGTTTTAGAGGTGATCGTGACGTTGGCGCCATTCACGGACGATACGACATTCGTAATACTACTGGGAACATTGACAGTAGCCGTCGTACCCTTATACTCTATCCTAATGACATCCTGGGCTGACATGTGTGACAGTGCCAGCATAAGCAATAATGCTAAACTCGTTAACTTTTTCATATCTTTGTTCTGTTTTATTTCACGATTACTTTTTGGAATGAACCATCCTTGTATTTCACGAGGTAGATGCCACGACAGGCCGTCCTGAAGGACACACGGGAACCATTCAGGTTATAGTAGCCGTCGATCTCTGACGAGGCAGGAGCAACCGGCATACCTTCTATCATAGTGGCGTTACCCTCCACCTTACCCAGTGTCAACAGGAAGGGCTGACAGACGCTGCCAGTGATGCCTTCGGCAAACGGCATGGTCTCCTGGACGGCATAGACAGTACCGTCCATCAGGTCTACTGCACGGTAGGAGAGTGTCTCTCCACCCTTGCCGTAAAGAGTCATATATGCAAGACCGTTCACCCATTTGCCCTCTCCGCGACACTCACCGTCAGCGTCATAGGCATACAATGTGAAGCGGTCTGCCTCCACCTTCTCACCGTCCTTCTGTACTTCGGCGATGATACCCATCACATTGGGATAGGCCGGCCGACTCGACTTGTGATGCAGCCTGACTTTTACGGATGGCGTCCTGAACGTCAGGGTCTTTGCCTGATTCGTATAAAGCATATAACCCATACCCGTCTCTAATGCTGAGAGTGTACCTTGCCATGCGCCCTTCTCATAAGTGGCAAAACCACTCAGGCCCACGATTTTGTCGCCCTCCTCTGCCAGATAGTCCACCAAGGCATCACTAAGCGACTGTTGGCCGTTCACAGAATAGCCAATCCAGTTCCAGCCTGGCAGTAACATGACAGGCCTGCCATCCTCGCAGAAGGAACCTTCTTGTTTGTATTCATCAGCCTGTTGCATATTCACCTTGTACAGATGACCCGCCTCCAACTCTTTCAATGCTCCTGTCATACCCCACTTCGAGTCGCGGATGGTCTCTCTGTCCTTGCCGACAATACGATTAGCGTGCTCTGACAGGTTGGAGGCAGCAATAGACTCAACCATCGGATGCGATATCCAGTTCCATCCCTCAGCCAGATCCAGGACGAACGTCTCCTTGTCCGTGTTCGTCAGTCCTTCATCCTCGCCCAGATACGAGTCAGCGCTTGTCAGGATATTGGGACGCTCGATGGTCGGTCGGTTCATCTTATAATATGACTTACCGCCATCGGGATACCGGCCTACGCTCTGATCACCATGGTGAGCCGAATAGACAAGACCGTCGGCAAAATCCTTCATTTCTGGATGCTTGTCGAAGTAGGCCTTATTGTTAGCCACAAAGTCGTTGCTGCTGCACAAAAGGACCATTCTGTCATCCCCGTTCTTCAGTTTGAAATTGGCATGCATCTGCGTAACGGCCTCCATCTCGTCAGCCCAGACGATACGGTGTCCGCCTGCAGGAATAATGGTATTGATCACGCCATTGCTTGGTATCTGGAACTTTAGCGGGTTGTCCTCATCGTCGCTGACATAGAGTCCTGCAATGTCAATTTCCGTGTCAGTGGTATTGTATATCTCAAACCAGTCGTTGTGTTTGAACCACTCGTTGACATAGACGGTGTTGCCGGCACTCACCTCATTGACGCGTAATGGGGTGAAGCCCTGAGCCAACAGATTCTCGTCAGAGAGTTTCGTGAAGTTGGCAGTGAGAGCAATAGAAGAACCTGTAGGCAAATCCATGACAGGCTCTGTCGAGACGAATCCTTCTGAAGCGACCCCTACGGTTGTATACAGTTCGGCAGCCCAGAACAGGTCACTGGAAGTATAACTGATATTGTGAACCTCAACGGCAATAAGATTGTTGCCACTCTTAAACAGAGAAGGTGACAGTTCAAGTGTTCCCGTCAAAGGTGTGCTTTCAGCGTAGGATGAAGAGAAAGTGTCATAATATACGCCTCCGTCAGACATGTTGAAGCGCCCCGCTTCCTTTCCGTTGACATAGACAACGAAACCATCGTCGATTTGATAGTTGAGCAAGAACCGGTCGCTGCTTGAGGGAGCAGAATCAAGACTGAACGTCTTACGAAAATAAGTCGTCGGATTTTTCTGATTGGAATCAGAGCCATAGTTGACAGTTGTTGTCACCCCTGTCATCGTATAACCTAATGGAGCCTTGCCAGAGGCCCAACTGTTGTCATTGAAGCCACTTGTGTTCCAGTTGGCAGCAGGTTCACCTTTATCATAGTACTTCCACGTATCCGTTGTCGCAATGAGTCGATTGGAAGCATTACCTCCTCCCATGCTCCATCCAGCAAAGCGGTAGCCGGCAGGAGCCTTGGCCTCCAGTTTGACGGGTTGGAAGAGGTAGCCTTTGAAGTCGGCATAGGGCACATCAATGCCGTTGATGGTGATATGGGCACCCGAGGTATTGGCACCCAGCATGACGGTCTGTCTCTGAAGACCTCCGATCTGTGCTGGTCCATATTCTTCCAGTTGGGCCAGAGCCTCGTCAAAACGCGTCATCATCCTCTCCTTTATCTCGCTGGCACTACCATCGGGATCACGACCCTCGATTTGTTGCATGGGTCGCATGGCATCGGCAATCTCTGTAACCATCTCTGCGACGCGCCCCCCCTCGAAGACACTGCCGCCAATCATACAGAAGGTATCTATAAACTTCTTGCGGTACTTATCACTGCGGAGCAGGTTCCTGAATAACCTCACCAATGGCTCATCGTAGAATTCCGTGTCAAGGGTGGATATCCTTGACATCGCGCACCAATAGTTGAAAATCTGGTCCAAGTCGAAAAGGATGAAACGGAAACGTCCGTCATCTTGGCTACGATAGCCCTTGACATTGTTGTTGGGCCAGTCACTATTGCCAAGATACAGTTCAATGGCCATATAGTTAGTGAACTCATCGATGTCTAACAGTTTCTGGATCTCGTCATACACATTGTTATCATTAATGTGTTCACTCAATTCCATGAGACGGTTCCATGCCTCATCAGTGCCGTCGGTGAATTGAAAATTCTCAAAGTAGTCTATCTCCTCATCATCGTAGCCCCAGTTGGCATAGACGAACTTGTCGTTGTTCGTCTCACGCAGGTTCAAGATGCCTCGGAACTCACCATTGATATATTCCGCCACTTGTACCGTACTTTGCACATCGACATCAATACCAGAGTTCTGAACGATGGTAGTCATTGCCGGATCCTTGAAACGGCACCCAGGGTCATTGCCGCCATTACGTACCAGCAGGGCCTTGTTGCGGATATAGGGTTTCTGCGGGAAGAAGGCATAGTCCAAGTGGTTCTGGCCGTCGAACACTTTGTTCGACTTCAGTTTGAATGAACGGGGCGTATCCTGTCGCGACCAACCGCCAGAGACGCTGGTCATCACGTCCTGATTAAACAGCATCCCATCTGTCGGACTGATGAAACTGAAATTGACAGGACGATCCCAGGCCATGTTCCAGTTCACGGGATAGTCTCTGTTGTTGCCTGGTTTGCCGTTTATGCCATCGACGTCAATGCCCCACATCGGGTCATTATAATACTTATCATCTCCGACGATGGAAACAATGGGTATAGTATAATTGTTATCTGTCTGGATATAACTGCGTGTCACTGGCACACTGGGCAGGTAACCGTCCTTAAACAGTCGGAACACGTAGTTCGTCGTTTTTCTTACGTTAAACCTTCCGGTTTTACTCTCTTTGCCGGAGTTCTCCCTGACGACAATCTCATAGTTATTACTACCCTCATCCAAGGATTCCCAGACGATCTCATCGAAATAGTAATTGTTCTCTTCACGGATTTCGTTCAGTTGGAAGGCGATGGTCTGAAGAGGACATATTTCCCCGCTTCCATTTACACGCACCTGCTCGTTAGTGATGGTTCCCTCATAGTAGATTTCATTCCAACCAGTAGTGATGTCATAGCCACCTTCGAGCATACTCCAATAAATGTAATCACCGGGTGTTTTCTGGGTCTGCACGGAGATACGGGCAGACTTGTCGGCACGCACCTTCATGCTGAAGCGGTATCTCTCGCCGGCCTGCCACACATGATCTGGCGTATAGACAAAGAACTGCGTGTCCCATGTATTTTCCGGGTTATCAACAGAGTGGATCTTGATGCCACGCGAACCGTTGGAACCCACACCGTCGATAATTGCACGATACATATTGTTGGGGTCATCGCCATCCTTACTCACGAAGCAGGTGGCATCGTCACCCTCACAGTCGCTGTTTCTTATCCAGTTTGTCCAGGTCGGCTCATTGCTCTCATCATGGCCAGTATCATTCTGTGATGTCGTTGTTTCAGATGTCGTAGGTACACTGCCGTCAGTGGTGTAAATAAGTTTGGCTCCTTCGGGGATATCGACAGTAAAAGCCACGGAACGGGAACTGGGAAAGAGTTTGCTACCTACGCTGACGACAGGCGGGTCGAGTCGCTCAGTGGCAAAGACCGAGGTAGTATTTGTTGCGCCTGGCGTGGGATTGGCCGTCCAACTCCATTCACTGCCTCCGTCAGTTTTACGAGCCCAGGCAGTGCGGCTCATCGCCCTGGGATAATCCTGACTGACGATAAGGCTCCCACTGGCATTGCTCAGACAGATCATTCCGCCGTCGCAGTTGAGTTTAAAAGGAGCCTGATTATCCTTGATGTCATCGGAGCCAAGCCACACCACGAGAAATCCTTTGGCTGGGATGGTACCGATGTCCGAAGGCATCTTCCAACGCTTCAAGTTATTGGCATCATCGCTGAGATACATGCCCGAAAGGTTGATATCCGTCCCTGTCGGGTTATAGAATTCAACCCAGCCGTCGAAATTATATGCCGGACTCATCACGACACCGACGTTCGATGCCATGATCTCATTAATGACTATCGACTTTGCTGACTGTGCTTCCCCTTTTCCAGAGAGCATCAGTAGCCCTACCATCGTCACAAGACGGATCGTTGTCTTTAAATGCATTACTGTTTTCATGCGCTAATTTGATTGTTCATTTACAATCATTCAATTACTGCGGCAAAGGTAGGCATTATTTTCGAAACCACAAAAGAAAACGCTCGTTTTTTACTTGTCATTCTTCTGGTAATAATCCTGACCTTACCACCTGTTGAACGCCATTGTCATCATAGACGAAAGCAACTACCGACAAATTATCTATATTCCAGTCTTTCTCAGGCCTGAACGAATACTCCACCACAGTTTCAGAGCCGACAGTCCAGTTTACCTCATCACCCCATGCACCGTTGATTGCCGCACGAAGTACATGGTTATGCACATATTCGTTGTTCATACTACCGTCAGGCATCATCTGAGGAGCAACAATATTATCTTCCGTCACCCACAGTTGCAGCCAGCCCCTGAAATCATTCTTCAAGGCAATGGAATTGACCTTTATTTCCACTTCTCCCGATGCCAAAGCGCTGCACGCCAAGGCAAGTCCAACGGAAGCCTGCTGCTGCATATCCTCGTAAACCAGACCAGCCCATTGGGGAACAAGGGCAATCCCGTGTTTACGATCAATGAGTCCGGAAGGCTCCGACTCAATATTCCAATGGCTATAATATGTATCGCCCAATTCTGTACGGAGCCCTTTTACCTTTTCATTAGAGAACACCGCCAAAGGACCAGAGTGGATGCTTACAGCAATGACATTCTCTTCGCCATATTCTTTTTGAAGCCGTTCAATCTCAGAAGCGGCAGTAGGACAGTTGATGCACCGTTGCCCTGTAAAGTCCTCTATCAACACAGCCCTTGCCACACCCGACGGCTCCACATAGATGAATCTCTCCGACTCGTCTATCTGACTACACGCCGAAAGTAGCAGCGCAGTGAAAAGGCTATATGCAAGCAGACTCCACCTCATCTCAGAAATTATAATTGTACGACAACATCCATCCCTTGCTGGCAGGCACATAACGGCACACACCTCCAGAACAATTATAACCAGCCTTCGTCCTTCCGTATCCCAACTGCACGCGATGAGACTTGGCTGCAAATGTGACAGAACCCTTGTAATAATGAAGATGTGTCTCTCCCACATTATACAGGTCAGAGAGCGTAATCATCCAGTGAGGAGCCAGCGACAGTTCTGCAAGCCCGAAAGCCCAGTCACCAAGGTCGTCCTTGGTGAAGAGATAATGTGCCTCAGCCCTCAATGTCACCTTCTTGTTGAAAGAATACTTCCCCTCAGCCACGAGGATGTCAGAATGTATCATCCCACCCTCGCCCTCAACGACGGTCTTATTATAGAACTGGTTCATATACATAAGATTCATCTTCAACGACTTCGACAGTTTCTTGTCAATCTGCACATTCCACTCCTGATAGAGCATCCTGTCGCCCCATTTCCAGAAGGCTGAGCCATAGCCATCGGATCCCGCAAGAGAGCCATTATGATCCTTCCAATGGTGGTCAATGTCATGGATATGTGAGAAGTTCACCTTCACCGTCGTGCCATATCTGCCTCCCAGTGCGGTCTTTTTCTTGAAAGTATGGGCAGCCTCTATCTGATATGCCCACTCGCCCCATGGGTTCGTGGCATATGGATACAAGGCTGGCAAAGCATACGTATGCTCTATCGTGAAGGCAGGCAGATGATTGATGAACGACGAAGTGCCCGTGACGCTACGCTCACTGCGGAACGACATATTGTCACTTCTCTTTGCCTGAACCAGTATACTCGAACCGCGTTTCGAATAAGAGGCAGAGAGCATCGCCACATATCCTTGACGGTAAATGTACCCATTGTCATACGATGGATCCTGACTCTTCCAGGCATATTCCGCCAGCAGTCCTAACCCGTTCTTCTGCAACTGCACCCGCAGATCGAAGGCATTGACATGCTCCGGCAGGTTCAGTTTATGCGTGGCATCGGTCATCATGACTTCCTGTCCTTCGTGTTTGTTTACGAACGATGCACCAAAGGTCAGGTCTGCTATGTTCCATTCAGCATCGGCACCAGAGATCCAAGAGTCAGCCAGCGACCAGTACTGCCGTTGTTTCCCGGTAAGAGCCTTTAAAGTGATCTGTGTCGTTGGCTTATATACCACCCGACCGCCGAGGAGGGCATTGTCGATGCCAAGGCTTCGTTCCTCATAGGTACGGAAGATAAAGCCGGAGCCAAACTGGTCATAGAAGGTGCCAGCCGTCAGTTCCAGTTTCTCGAAATGGCCCTTTATATATGCATGCGGCACACCCCATCCCTTGAACTTGTTCTCGAAACCTGGCAAGGGGTACTGCATAAACTCCATCTTTACACCAGCATCAATGTGTTTGCTTGTCAGACTCACATCGGCGTATGTGTTCGTCAGTGCAAATTCGTCATACTCCTCCGCACCGATCTTGTCATCCTTCTGTGGCAATAAAACATCACTCTGGATGCTCCCGCTCACATGAACCTGCCCCGACGCACTCATAGAGACACCAAGGAGCATAAGCGACAACATCCAGAGTATTTTCACCTTATTATATATTATTGAGCCAGCAGTATCTTGTTAATGAGCATGACAATGTCAGCCAGATCCACTTTACCATCACCATTCACATCGGCAGCATCCTTATTGAATCCATCAGAAACCTTGCCCATCAGATAGTTTACGATAGCAACGACATCGTTGGCATCCACACCCCCCTTACCGTCGGCATTGCCAAGATCCACATTTGGCGTATCATTTCCAGGAACGACAACGGCTGCATTTTCAACAGCACAGTTTGTGGCATCACTACCGTCATAATTGGAGATAAATGCCACCACCTTCAAGTCATCAGTCTTCCATGATGCATCCAGATCAAACGTGAACCTATATGATGCCTTATTGTTGTTCCAGTCAAGAACGGCTCCCCATGTCTCATTGACAGCACGGGCTACATGCTGGTGAGTGAAACTGCCATTTGCACCAGACTGAGATTGTGCTTGAATATTGTCTTCCGTCAATATCAGGGTTATACGAGCGGGGTTATCACTGAAATCCCATGCTCGTTCACAATTTGCAGAAACGACAATCTGATTTTTTTCAGCACTGAAATTGGCAGTCAGATCCACTTTTGCATAAGCAGGTCTTGCAAGACGGCTTTCAAGCATCGACTTGTAATTGTCCACATTACCAAGACGACCTGTAACGGCAGTTTTTCCATCCTCCGCATAACGGTCCCACATAAAAGCAGGTGCATAAGTGCTACCGCCATCATTATACAGCCATGTATAATATCGAGATGCATCAATCGTCAACCAGTCTGTATAATAACCTGCATGATGGCAAACCATTGCCGTTCGTTTTGCTATTTCAGGATATGTTGAGAGAGCAGAAGATATCTCTGCTGCCGCAGTCGGACACCATCCACAATACTCTGTCGTAAACTCCTCAATAAGTGTTGTACGCGGGTAGGTTCTTATTTCATTCAGAGTCTGCAAATATCCTGTTGCAGATTTCTCTGTCGCAGTATTCTCCTTACCATTTATTTTCGTAATGGTCAGTGTCTTCAACACCTTTCCTTCTTTGTCGTCTGCCTCAAATGGAACTGGGACTTTCACCTTTGCACCATATGGAATATAGACATTGCTGATTGTCTTTTCAGCCGATGTGCTTCCGTTAGAGGAAATGGTATATGAGAAATTCTCAATCGTGTTACCGCCTCCATTCAATATCTCAACTGGAACATCCGCTGACTTCCCTAACTCAACAATAGCAGTCTTGAAATTACTTGGAGATGCCATATTCTGCGGGAAACCATCACTCTCAATCAATATCTGTAAGGCGAGACAGCCTAAATAATCAATAGCACTCCATGTATTCTGAGAACTCCTAAGATAGAGTGAGTTCTCTACATATTCGCCACCTTGCATAATAGGATAACCACCGGCAGTAAATGTATATCCCACATATATCGCTTCGTTATTAACAACGAATGGGTTAGTCAATTCAATATCATTGGCACCTGATGACGCATTTACTACATCTTGGATATAATCTGCATTTGAAACGGTTTCTGGAAGAGAACCCTTTGAGATCCACACCTTCACATCACTCACTGCCGATGCATCTTCAAAGAAAATGCGAATGGCCTTGATTGTGCTCTTTCCGACGAAACTATGGCCGGCAGGAATATAGATAGCAGCATCAAACGTTTCATATCCGCCAGTACCAATTCCCCCATATCCCATGGCTTCATTGAAATAGCCCCACCACATCTGGTTACCGCCACGTGTAACAGACGGCATTGGAGCCCTTGTTACATTTCTACCCACAAGTTTTGAAGAGTTGCTCTCTGTTGAATTTGGAGAGTTTTTCCAAACTCTGGCTTTAGTGTCATTCTGTGCATTGACCGTTATGCAAGTCAGCAAGACGAACAAAAAAGTAAATAGTCGTTTCATAATCATATTGTTTTTAGTTTATATTGTTATTCCTTTCCCATAATGATGTTCACAAGTGTCACAATATCGCTGGCATCAACCTTGCCGTCGCCATTGAGGTCACCCCTGACAGACTCTTCACCATTTGTGAATCTCACATAGACAGAATGACTTTCCAAGGAGCATGTGACGGTAATCTTTGCCAGCAGATGACCCTTTGTAGTGATGTCGGAGGCATCAAACTGCACCTGATCCTCACCATTTGAAACATATTCCTTTTTCAGATAGTTCTTCACCCCGAACATCTCACAATTACCTCCCATACACCACTGGATTCTTGCAGCCTCAAAGGTCTGCTCTTCTATTTGAAGTTCTGCCTTCACATTCGCACTATTACCGTTGAGCAGTTTCAGCATCAGACCGTTCTTAGGATTACTGGCAGGATTTGTCTCACACGACAGTACTCCCCAGGCATCTTCCTCTGCCACAATCGTCACAGTAGCACCGTCCGTGAGACTCTTACCCTGATACTGAAACTCAAATGACTGGGCTTTGGTCAGCAAACCGATCATCAGCAGCAACGCCGCTATTGCCATTCTCTTCATAGCCTTCTTTATTTATTAACAGCCCCGCTCACCTCTTCTATCAACTGCTCCTCCTCACCATCGGTATAACCCTGATGCCTTCCGATGATCTTTCCTTCACCGTCGATGACGACCACGTAAGGTATCACCTGCACACCAAGAGCCCTTTTGAAATCCCCGTTGGGATCGAGCAGTATCTCGTAAGGCCATCCCAACTGGTCAACCATCGGTTTCACCTTCTGTATCTGATGTGCCTGATCGATGGAGACTGCTATCAGTTTCACACCTGTTTCCTCCTGCCATTCGTCATAGACCTCACTGATGGCGGAGAGTTCACGATTACAGGGCTTACACCATGTGGCAAAGAAGTCGATAATCATCGGTTTGCCATCATTCGACAGCGTGTCTGTCCTTATGGACTTACCGTTTATATCCTTAATCGTCACCGCTGGTATCTGTGCCATTCCCTTTCCTGAGAACACCAATAGCCATACCATCGTTACCAGACGGAACATTGTCTTTTGTTTCATTACTTTTCTCATCTGCTAATTAGATTGTTCTTTATTGTCAGACTTCGCTGTGAGGGTCTGGGTGATGTTTTGCTCACGGTGACAGATACGAACCTCAATGCCGAACTTCTCGTGGATATGCTCAGCGAGGTGCTGGGCAGAATAGACGCTGCGGTGCTGACCACCCGTGCATCCGAAACAAAACATCAGTGAGGTGAAGCCGCGCTGGATATACCGGCGTACATGGGCATCGGCCAGTTTATAGACACTGTCGAGGAAAGTCAGGATCTCACCGTCATCCTCCAAGAAACGGATCACCGGCTCGTCAAGACCAGTCAACTGCTTGTACGGTTCGTAGCGGCCTGGGTTGTGCGTGCTGCGGCAATCAAACACATAGCCGCCCCCGTTGCCGCTCTCATCCTCGGGGATACCTTTTGTATAGGAGAAACTGAACACCCTGACCACCAGCGGGCCTTGTGCATCATACTTCGAGAAGGTAGCAGGACCGTCCTGCGGATGAGCCTTGTAGGGATTGAGGTCGGTTGTCTTATAGCCATCGGCACGACTGGCCGTCGTCTCTATCTGCTGGAACTGCGGCAGTTCGGTGAGTTGGCGCAGGAGATCCATCAGATAGGGATAATGGAATGACGCTGTGCTGGCGAGCAGTTCCCGCAGGTTCTGGATGGCAGGCGGGATGCTCTCGATGAAGTGCTTTTTCTGCTCGAAGTAGCCCCTGAAGCCATATGCCCCCAACACCTGCAAGGTACGGAAGAGCACGAACAGCGAGAGACGGTTCACGAAATGACGGGCAGGTGGTACCTCGATATAATTCTTCAGCGAGTTATAATACTCATAGACCAGTTCGCGACGGAGTTTATGGGGATACCGCGCCGACGCCTGCCAGAGGAACGAGGCCAGATCATAGTAATACGGTCCCTTGCGGCCTCCCTGATAGTCAATGAACCATGGGTTGCCGTCATGGTCAATCATCACGTTACGAGCCTGGAAGTCACGGTAGAGGAAACTCTCCACGACCGAAGACTGCAAATCCCCATCAATAAGATACTCGTCTGTGGTCAGGTCTTTCGCAAAAAGCCGGAAGTCAGCCTCTAATTTCAACTCATGGAAATCAATCTCTGTGGCTTTCAGGAAACAATACTTGAAGTAGTTCAGGTCGAAGAGCACGCTGTCCACGTCAAACTCCGCCTGCGGATAACAATTGGAGAAGTCCAGGTCTCTTGCTCCCTGAATCTGGAAGTTCGGCAGTTCACGGATAGTACGCTTCAACAACTCCTGTTCTTTCAGCGTATATCTGCCACCAGCCTCCCGACCGCCTCGGATGGCATCAAAAAGCGATGTGGAACCGAGGTCTGTCTGCAAATAACGCAACTGATCGTTGGTGGCAGCAAGGATCTTGGGCACCGGCAACTTCAGTTTGCTGAAATGCTCTGTCAGGTAGATAAAGGCATGATCCTCATCCCGGCTGGTGCCGATGACGCCAATCACGCTCCTGCCCTCATGGTCTGTCAGACGGACATAGGAACGGTTGCTGCCCGCCCCCGGCAACTGCTGGACATTGGCAGGCTCTTCGCCACGCCACTGCTGATAGAGTTCTAATAACTTCTTCATGGGTGCAAAGATACAACATTTTTGTGAAACGTCCAAACATATCGGGCATAAAAAAACCGGCTGCCTTGCGACAGCCGGTATAAATGGGGTTACTTGATTACATCATACCGCCCATGCCCGGGGCACCGCCCATCGGCATAGCGGGTTCCTTCTCAGGCTTGTCAACGATGAGGCACTCCGTGGTGAGGAACATACCAGCGATGCTGGCGGCATTCTCCAGAGCCACACGAGCCACCTTGGCAGGATCGATGACACCGGCCTCACGCAGATCCTCATATTCATCGGTACGGGCATTGAAACCATAGTCACCCTTGCCCTCACGCACCTTCTGAACCACGACAGCACCCTCCTGACCGCCATTGACGGCAATCTGACGGAGCGGCTCCTCGATGGCACGACAGATGATATTGATACCAGTCTGCTCGTCGGCATTGTCACCCTTCAGACCGGCCAGAGCCTCCTGAGCGCGGATATAGGTGGTACCGCCACCGGCCACCACACCTTCCTCGATGGCAGCACGGGTAGCGCAGAGAGCATCGTCCACGCGGTCCTTCTTCTCCTTCATCTCCACCTCACTGTTGGCACCGACATAGAGCACAGCCACGCCACCGGCCAACTTAGCCAGACGCTCCTGCAGTTTCTCCTTGTCATAAGAAGAGGTGGTCACCTCAATCTCCTTCTTGATCTGGGCGATACGATCCTGGATGGCCTGCTTGTCACCAGCACCGTTCACGATGGTCGTATTGTCCTTAGACACAGTCACCTTGTCGCAGGTACCCAGCATCTCGAGTGTAGCCTGCTCCAGTTTCAGACCTTTCTCCTCACTGATGACGACGCCACCTGTCAGCGTAGCGATATCCTCGAGCATGGCCTTACGACGGTCGCCGAAGCCAGGAGCCTTCACAGCACAGATCTTCAGACCGCCACGCAGACG
>Ga0247610_10004152_pt1 | contig 15578 bp, 12 predicted proteins | sample 174DNAGHGhighgp2_FD_193483 | JGI IMG/M metagenome (GOLD analysis project Ga0247610, IMG submission 193483) | Sheep rumen microbial communities from Palmerston North, Manawatu-Wanganui, New Zealand - 1742 DNA GHGhigh gp2 | ecosystem: Host-associated > Mammals > Digestive system > Stomach > Rumen... | reverse complement strand
CCACACGAGCATAGTCGAACGGATTGCTGTCTGAGAGTGTCAGCCAACCGTTGTCCAACGTGACAGTGGCTCGTTTTGGGGAATAGATGTTCCAGGTGGTAATATCTGAAAGAGTAGCTACACAGAATTCCGTGCCATCGGCATGGCTGTGCGCCTCCGTCTGTACAGGCACAGGGATGTGGGCTACCCACATGTCCTCCTTGTTCATCGAGTAAGTTACCCAAAGGTCTGAGTCCTTAGGCACACCATTGCCCTCCTGAATACCTCTTACATATTGGGGACCATAGCTTTTGTAGTTGCCGCCATAGCGCATGGGAGGTACCTCGCCTTGTACGAGGTTCAGCGTGGTATATTCCAAACCGTCTTTCGACAATGATATACCCAATGGCCAACGATATTCTGAGGGGTTGTAGATAGTGGCATAAGTGCCATCCGTCAGTCGCTGTCCCCATATCTTCGCATTGCTATTCACGAAACCCTTGGCTCGCTCTACGGGCTGTGCCCAGGTGTTACCACCATCGTCGCTGATACTGGTCAGCGCATGTTTCCATAACGAGGCAATACGTCCGTCGGGCAGGGTATAGTCGCAATAGGCCTTATATTCCTTGTGCAGCGGAATCAGGGGGTCGTTACGGTCGGCCTCTTCCACCCATTGCATCCTGTAGCGTGGATTGGCCAGAATTTCTTCGCAGGCCTTGCGAGTAGCCTTGTCGGCCTTGGTGTAGAAGGGGAAGAGGGGTTTACTAGTTCCACTAGTCTTACTAGTATAACTAGCATAATTAGAATTGAGATAAATAAAATAGATGGGTCCGAAACTACCGTCTTTCTTCACCTCACGAATCACACGCCCAATGCCATTACCGTCGTTAGGGTCGTCCTTGCGGTCAAAGGCTACACCATAGTTGCCTAGGGCATATAATTGTCCGCTCTTGCTGACATACCATCCCACGCGCTGATGCATGATAGCTATCAGGTTATGAGCCTTCTCTGGACGATTGGGCTTCTGGAAACCTTCAGGCACCTGTATCTCAGGGAACAGAATCTCTGGGTCGGTCCATGTGTAACCGTCTTTAGAGGTCTGCAGCATGGTGCGCGAAGGTGGAATGTGCTCGTCGCTGGGGTCGCAGAGGTAGTGCACATAGAACTGGTTGTTCCAATAAGCCATCATAGGCTGATGGTTATACGTCCAACCATCATTGCCAGCCTTGGTGGGATGTTCGCGGTTAGCCTGCATGATCTGGATGTTATGCACACCCACAACAGGCGACAGTCCGCCATCATGGCGATAAGGATTGCTCAGCGTCTTACCTGTATAATGGATGCGGTCGTTGGCGTGAAGCAGTCCGTAAACAATGCTTTCTGGTGCCTTGAAAATGGTGCCGTGCTTGTGCAGTACAGGCACTTTCACCTTCTTCGAAACATCCTCAAATTTCACGAAGTCTTTGGTGAAGTGAGCACCAAAGTCCTTCAAGCGATAACGGTCGTAGTATATCAGCCAACCGCCTTCCACCTTGCACGTTGTCGGACCTTCCATCATCTTGCCAGTGAAGGGCTCCGAGGCTTTAGACCAAGGACCGTAGGGCGACTTGGCATAGGCCACCTTGATGTCACGTTCTGGACGGGTGTTGTCCTTCAGCACCATGACATAGTCGTTCTTGCCTTGTTTCACCAGTGTCGCGTCAATACACGAGAATTCAGGGTCAATCATCAACTTCGTAGGCGCAAAGGTCTTGAAGTCTTTCGTAGTGGTATAATACAGACGGTGGTTGTTCTTGTGATCTTCCAATGCATCCGGGAATTTGCCTGGAATGCACGATGCCCAGATGATGACGGCCTGTTGCTTCACATCGTCCCAGAACAGCTCAGGAGCCCACACATTGACCGTTGTCGTGTCTGGCATCACTTCGATGAAACGCTCCTCACTCCAGTTCTTCAAGTCCTTCGAACAGGCATAGCCGAATCCTCTGTCGCCACGCCATGACGATGTCCACACCAGATGGAACATGCCATCGGGCGTACGGATAATACTGGGGTCGCGCATCACTTTCTGTCGCCCCACCTCAGGCTTCAGCCATGTGCCAGGAATACTGTCCCACTTCCAACCGTCGTAGCTGTAGATGAACCGCAAGCCTTCGTTGGCGGGCTCATGGAAAGAGGTGGAGATATATACTTCACGTTGTGCCAAAGCCGTCAATCCCATGACTGACAGCAGAAAAAATATACAAAAACGTTGTTTCATGTTAATCCTTATTTATTATAAGACGGAAAATTTGGTGGATTGTAACTAAATAACTAATTTTGTGCTCAAATTTGCAACTGATTGAAAAATGAGAAGACTAACAACAATGCTATTCTGCCTGACCATGGTGCTATCCATGCAGGCTAAGAAGGAAGCCGCTCGAACCAATGGCTATCCCATTACTCAAGTACCCTTTACCGCTGTAAAGATTACGCCTAACACTTTCTGGGGCGACCGCATCCGTGCTGCTCGCGAAGTAACCATTCCGCTGGCTTTCCAGAAGTGTGAGGAGACGCATCGTTACGAGAACTTCAAGATGGCTGCCTACACCTTACAGCATCCTGGACACGAAGGACTCAACACCCCCAAGTGGGATGTGGCTAAGTTTATGGGTTTCTCGTTCGATGATACCGATGTCTATAAGACCATCGAAGGTGCCTCGTATGTCCTTCAGACCTGTCCTGACGACAAACTGAAGGCGTATATCGACTCCGTGCTCGACATCGTGGCTGCTGCTCAGGAGGCCGACGGCTACCTTTATACCGCCCGCACTATCAATCCTCAACATCCTCATGGTTGGGCTGCCCATCAGCGTTGGGCTGCCGAGGAACATGCCAGTCATGAGCTCTACAACCTGGGTCACATGGTCGATGCAGCCTGCGCCCACTATCAGGCTACGGGTTCTGATAAGTTTCTGAACATTGCCAAGCGCTATGCCGATTGTGTCATCCGCGAAGTCGGTGCCAAGGACGGACAAGCTTGTGTGGTTCCTGGTCATCAGATTGCGGAGATGGCGCTGGCTCGTCTCTATGTGCTGACGGGCGAACAGAAATATCTGGACGAGGCGAAGTTCCTGTTGGACTATCGTGGCAAGACGAAGGTGAAGAACATTTATTCGCAGAGCGACAAGCCCGTAGTCGACCAGACCGAAGCTTGGGGCCATGCCGTTCGTGCTGGTTATATGTATGCTGGTATGGCTGATGTGGCTGCTCTGACGGGCGATGAGGCTTATCTGAAAGCGATTGATGCCATCTACAACAACATCGTATCTAAGAAGTATTACATTACCGGTGGAGTGGGGGCTCGTCATGAGGGCGAGGCCTTTGGTGCCGACTATGAACTGCCCAACCTTACCTCTTATAATGAGACCTGTGCCGCCATCTCGATGGTTTATCTGTTCCATCGCATGTTCCTGTTGCATGGCGATGCCAAATACATCGACTGTATGGAGCGCACTCTGTATAATGGTGTCATCAGTGGCATGAGTGTGGATGGTGGTCGTTTCTTCTATCCCAATCCGCTGTCGTCTGATGGAAAGTATAAGTTCAATGCTGATGGCACTACCGAGCGCCAGCCTTGGTTTGGCTGTGCCTGCTGCCCCTCTAACCTCAGTCGCTTCATCCCTTCCTTCCCAGGCTATATGTATGCCGTGAAGGACAATCAGCTGTATGTCAATTTGTTCGCAGGCAATACCGCAACCATTCAGGTCTTGGGCAAGGACGTAACGCTGAGTCAGCAGACCAACTATCCTTGGGATGGCGACATCACCCTGAAGATTGAAAAGACCAAGGCAAAGGCTTTCGATATGATGATTCGCATTCCTGGCTGGGTCGATAAGACACCTGTTCCCAGCGATCTCTATCGTTTCGCCGACGATGTCTTGGGCAGCTATAGTGTGAAGGTCAATGGCAAGGAGGTAATAGCCGAACTCACCAACGGCTATCTTTGTGTCAATCGTCAGTGGAAGAAGGGCGACATCGTCACCATCCATTTCGACATGCCCGTTCGCACCGTCAAGGCTAATCCTGCTGTGAAAGACGATCGCGGTCGTATTGCCGTAGAGCGTGGTCCGCTGGTTTATTGTGCCGAGGGTGCCGACAACAAGGATTTCAGCATCTTCAACTTCCTCATGCCTCGTCGTCCTCACTTCAGCGTGACCGACTGTGATATCAAGGGCGTGCGCGATGTCAACTTCAGCGTAAAGGCTGTCGAGGTCGATGGTCAGGTGGTTGAGCAGAATCCTCGTGGCGAGGCTGTGGTGAAGGGCGCTAAGCTCACCATGATTCCCTATTATGCCTGGAACCATCGTGGTGCAGGCTTCATGGAGGTATGGATGCCTCAGACCATCAGTGCCTTGGGCAACTATTAATTTCTCGCATGTATGTATATAAATAAGGTATAAGAATAAAATGAAGAATGTATTATTAGCAATGTTTCTGCTCTGCGGACTCACCGCTCAGGCAGACGACGTGATGAAGAAGGAAAAGGACGGCACCTATATCGTCAATACCACCACACTCGCTCAGGATGTGGAGGGATATAACGGACCTACACCTTTAGAGATTCACATCAAGAAGAACAAGATTGTCAAGGTGGTGCTGCTCAAGAGCATGGAGACTCCTAAGTACAATGCACGCATCAAGAAAGATATGCTGCCTAAGTACGAGAATCAGAAGCTTACCAAGAACAAAGGCGTTGAAGTAGATGGCGTTACAGGAGCCACTTTCACATCCGATGCCGTGAAGGAGAATGTTCGTCGCGGACTGGAGTATTATTGGAAGCATAAATAATCTGTGTGCGGACACAAATTTCTTGATTTAAGACAAGAGATTGGGGCGAAATCGTGTTTTTCGCCCCTTTTTTGTTGCCGCCTACCGATATAGTCCTTACTTTTGCAGCGCAATTACGAATAAAACGGGTGGAAACACCTTATTATAAATTAAAAGAAAAAAAAGATGAAAAAGATTATGATGATTGCTGCCATGATGGTAGCTGCAGTAAGTGCAAACGCACAGGTATGGATTGGTGGCGAAGTTGGTTTCAACACCTCTACTAACACCGTTAAAGTTAGTGGCGTTTCTACTGATGAGACCACCAATAATTTCACTATTGCTCCTGAAATCGGTTACAACCTTTCAGACAAGTGGGCTGTAGCTGTTAAGGTTGCCTTTGCTCACAGTGGTAACAATGCACAGGTTGCAGCTCTTGTAGCTAATTGGGGTATTAACAATGCTACTACAAATGCTTTTGCTATCAACCCTTACGCTCGTTACACATTCGTTAAGTCTGGTAACTTCTCTGCTTTCGTTGATGGTGGTGTAGCTTATTCTACTATCCATATCAATGGAACTTCAGATGTTCTCGGCAACATTAACCAGGTGAAGGTTGGTTTCAATCCTGGTGTAGCTTATGCTATTTCTCCTAAGGTAGGCCTCGTTGCTCATCTGGGTGACCTTTCTTACGAGAGCACATGGTGCAAGGCTAAGAATGTTGACGTAAAGGTTTCTGAGGGCAAGTTCAACATCGGTCTCTGGAACTCTATCAGCTTCGGAGCTTACTACAACTTCTAATTTTAGAATTCACTTAAGAGTTTAATAAGGCTGCACTTCTTCATCGGAAGTGCAGTTTTTTTATTGTTTTTTAGTTAAAAAAGACATTTTGACCCAAAAAACACTCCAAAATGACAATTTTTTCTTAAAAAAGCTTGTCAATTCAAAATAATACTGTATATTTGCAGCGGAAATTATAATTAACGGGGTGGAAACACCTTATTATTAACAAAAACAAAGATTATGAAAAAGATTATGATGATCGCTGCCATGATGGTAGCAGTGTTGAGTGCAAACGCTCAGAACGAGGTTGGTCAGGTAACTCTGAAACCAACAGTAGGTATGAACATTGCCACTTTGACCAAGACTAATGATTCAAAGGTACGTGTTGGCTTGGCTGCTGGTCTTGAGGCTGAGTATGGTGTTGCAGAAAAATTCAGCCTTTCTGCTGGTGTACTCTATTCTATGCAGGGATGCAAGTGGAAAGAGGGTGATGAGTCACTGACTTATAAGATTGATTACGTCAACATCCCCATCTTGGCTCAGTACTATGTAGTTAAAGGTTTGGCTATCAAGGCAGGTATCCAGCCTGGATTCAAGGCTTCTGCCAAGGCAAAAGCTTCTGCTGGTAGTAACAGCATTAGTGGTGACTTAGAAGACGTAAAGGGTTTTGCTCTTTCTATTCCTTTCGGTGTGTCTTATGAGTACAGTAGCTTTGTTCTGGATGCTCGCTACAACCTCGGTGTAACCAAGGCTTTCAAAGATAGTTGGAATACAGATTCTAAGAACTCTTGGTTCATGATTTCTCTGGGTTACAAGTTCGCTCTCTAATCTAATTTGAGATAAACAAACAAAGGCTGCGCCCATTCCGAGCGCAGTCTTTTCTTTTTTGTTGTCTTCTATCAAAATTATTTCAGGGTCCATGTTTTCCATCCTTCACCGATATTGGCTGAGGTGGAAATGGTTGGGGTCTGTGACTTGCCGTTTACTACGATAGACCTTTTGGCAACCTCGTTTGCCACATAGGTTTGCAATTCGCCCAATGACATATTGCCTTTACTCATTTGAAGTTTCTTCAGAAGGTAATAGGTGAACAGACCATGACGTTTCTCATTATAAGGATATGCTGTTTCTTCGCCTGTTGCAGCAGAGAAAACTACCATGTTTCCTTTTGGACTACTATTCTTTGCCTTGATTGCCACACCGCGCGCTGAAGCAATCATGTTTCCGTCGCGCATCGAGCCACTGAAGCATGCATCGAGAAACACGGTTATCGATTTTGCCTGTAATTCTCCCAAGGTGGCATACAATGATTCGAGGCTATAGCCTGTAGTGACATCTGTTCCAATTCCGTCAACAGGCAGTAAATAGGCATTTTTGGTGGATTCGTCAGGTATTCCGTGCCCTGCGAAATAGACGATGATTTTTGCCGTACCCTTGTAGGCTTCTGAAACGCGTTTCAGCCAGTTGATTTCGCGCTTCATGTTGTTGAGTGTGGCATCCTTTACCAGATGTACATTTGTAGTAGGCAATCCCAGGCATTTTTTGCAGTATTCGGCAAAAGTGGTGCCGTCGTTGTTGGCATAAGGTACCGAGGCAACATCCTGATAATGCTCGTTGGCGATAATTACAGCAAAGGTGTTGTCGTTGCTGACGGTAGTGGTAGGCAGGTCAATATCCACGTCGGCCTTGGCTTCCTCCGTTTTAGGCGCAGCATAAGCAAAATCTTTTACCTTGGCTGTACTTGTAGTCGTAGTGGTCTCTTGTTGCTGAATACTTGGGGCCACGGTATAAGTGATATTGATGCTGTTATTGGCACGGCTGTCGTCCTCTGCCAGCGAATTGTAGCGGTATTTTGATGACTTGGAGGCCGCATCAGCCTTGGCATACAGGTTCTGAATGACATCGTTGGAAATCGGGCTGGCACCACGCATGTACATACTGAAGTCGTCAGCACTTTGCACGGCATAGTAAGGATAGTTGCTTATCATGGTTTGCCAGATGGCATTAGCCTCTTTCTTCTTGCCCATCAGTGTCAGAATCTTGCCTTTACAAGCATAGTCGAAGCCTGAGCCAATATTCTCAATGGCGCTGTTGATAATGCTCAAAGCCTGCGAGAAGTCCTGCTTCACCAGTCGGCCTTCGGCAAAGAGCATGGCTGTATGGATAAATGCTTCGTCAACATTCTTCGAGCATGACTTCTGGTAGCATTCCATCGCTTTCGCCATGTCCTTATCGCGCCCCAGTCCTTCCTCATAGCAAAGTCCCAGTACATAGGCTGTGTAGGAATCAACATTCTTGTAGTTGGTGGCCTTGTCTATCCAATAGCGAGCCTTGGTTATGTCTTTATTAACTCCTATACCTTTAAATAGAATATAGGCCAGACGAGCCTGCGCAATGGGTAGACCGCGTTCTGCCACCCTGCGGTAGAGCGAGAAAGCTGTTTTATCATCCTTTGCCACGCCATAGCCTTCCGCCTGACAATAGGCCAGATAGTACTGGGCAGTGACGCTGCCGAAACGGGCACCCTTTGAGAATGACGCATAGGCATTGTCGAAACGACCCATGCGCAAATACTCGCATCCGTCAACAACTTCCTGGTCGATTTGCTGAGCTGACAGGGGCATCAAACCCATGACGCACCAAAGGATGATAAATGCAACTTTTCTCATTGTTATTCTCTTATGGTTTCAGTGTCTGTAAATCCTTCTGCTTCTTGGCTACGTCCTTGGCCTCTTCACGAGCTTTCTTAGGCTTCCAACCATCCTCTATAAGATACTTTTCGTAAGAATCCTGCAGGGCCTGTACCCAGTTGTTTGTTTCGCCTTCCCATATGAGAATTTGATTTCCTTTGCTGCGCTCCTCGAAGTTCGATTTCAACTCCTGGTCGTTGCCCTTGCCTTTGCCCTTTTTTACTTGGTCTCTTAAATCGCCTTTATCGGCCTTTTCTTCCTTCTCGGCATTTGTTGCGCCCATACGGTAAATAGTGAATTTTCCTTTATCGAACTCTGTAACGTAAATTTCGATAGGCGAACTGTCCTCTTCATACTCAAAGGGAGGATTGGCAAACACGTGCATGATATCGCTCATACGACCCTGAATGTTTACGGCGTTGGTGCGTTTTACTCTATCTTGGTCCTGAATGTAATACTTGCAGAGAATCATGTCAGACACCCATGTAGAGATGGTAAATGAATGGTCTTCGCGCTCTTTGTCATCTTCAGAGGAATACTTCTTCAGGTCGTATTTGATATACACCTTCACCTTCATGAATGACTCGTCGCCTGTGAGGTGAATGCTGGTGCATGATTTCTTCTGGTTGTTGGCCATCTCATAACGCATGGTTTCCATGAAGTTCATCACCTGAAGACTTAGTTCGGACTGATAGTTAGCTTTGCCACCTTTTCCATATCCGCCGACAGCGTCATATTTGCCTCTGATAGGATTTCTCAGTGTGGAAACCCATGTCTCGCTTTTGGGTGCCAAGGGCTGATAATAAGTGTGGCTGGTATCATCGCGCTTCTCGTCAAGACAGTAGGAGTCATCGTTCACATAGTAGAAGGAACTGGAACGGTCTATGAAGATGGGCTTGTTGGTCTTGTTGGTGATTTTCAGCGATAAACGCACCAGTTCGGCCTTGATATTTTCGTCCTCATACACATTGTCGGTCTGAGAATAGGCCACGAGCAAAGCCTGTCTCTGAGCCTGGGCATTGACGGCAAACAGGGCTGCCACCAATACAAGCATAATCTTAATCTTTTTCATAATTTCGGGTTTTTGTTATTTCTTGCTTTTTACTGAATCCATGAAATATATCATTTCGTTATAAAGTGTGGCATCGTTCTTGAGCACATCCTTGAGTGATGCCCTGAAATCTTCCTTGGCCTGAATGCTGTTGTAGTAGATTCTCACAAACACCTCCTGGCTTACCATGTTCTTGCTGTTGTAAAGCTCCAAACCTTTCTGAGCATCGCCAAGGCGCTCAAGAATACCGTTCTTGGTGTCGAGGATAGCCTGCACCATTTCCTGAGCCTTAACATAGCCGAAGCGCTTGACGAAATCCTTCTTGGCAAACTGCATCGTGATTTCGTGGATAATCTCGTTGGCCAGATTTTCACGGGCCATGTCGTATGCCTTGCTGGTGGCCAGTTCGTAGGTCTTTGCCACACACTTTGCCTCACCGGAAATCATGTTGGGGAACAAGTCTGCGTCAAACGACCATTTGGCTTCTATGTCGTTCTTTATCTGATTCTCCAGACTTGGCAGGTCGTCTTGCACCTTGTATCTTTGGGCACGATATTCCATCACCTGACCGGCATATTCGTCCATCTTGAATTTTTCCTTCTTTTTCAGGCTTTTTTTGGTATACTCTTCCCTGTCTTCGAACACCTGCTTGGCATCTTCGTAAATCAGTTCTGCGTATTCCTTAGCAGCCTTTTTCACTTCCTTCCTGGTATAAGTGGCGTCTTTCTTTTCTGATTTTACCCACTCCTTATACCTCGATTGAGCATTGGCATTGCTCAAACCGATGAAGCATAATGTTAGTAATAATAGCTTTTTCATAATTTCAATTTTTAATATTTTGGTAATAATTCTGCAAAGATTCTATTTTTTGACGGATATCAGGATTTTTTTCAGGCACATATCCTTGTCGTGTCTGCGGCATTTTGCCAGCCATTTATGAAAGTCGTCGAAGGATACTTCACGGGGAAACCCTCCTATTCCTTTTGCGTCAGCGACTCTGCTGGAGGCTTCATCTACAGCCTTGACGAACTGGTTGGGCGAGAAGATGACATATACTTGATTATGCTCTAAATCATGGTTGGCAGTCAACACGTATTCGTCCACTTGATCGCGTGGGGCGGCCTTTTCGCTGAACAAGATGTATTTCCTATCAGCTTCCACCTGATAAATGCCGTTTGTTTGAGACGTATAGGGTAGAAGGCATTGTACCTGATTATCATCGTCAACCAGATAGACTGCGAGGTAACCGTTGACAGGCGATAGGAACGACAGGTATAGTTCATCGCCACTCTTGAACTGGTCACTTTCAAAGCGGTCTTCGGTTCCGTTGCAAAGCACCTTGGCTAAGAAATCAATCTTCGAGGAAACTATTTCGCGGGCCTTACCTTTTACTTTGCAAGTGACTATCAGCGTGCCACCTTCGTAGCCTTCAGTGTATTCCGGCTTGTCACTATCCTCAATCCATTCGCCTTTGACATCGGAACTACCAAAACTGCTGAATCGGCTGGACGACTTTTCTCCACCAGTCTCTATGTGGGTGAGGTTGGTCTGTGCCACGATGGTACCAAACTCTTCGGCAATGGCCTTGAGTCTTGCCTGGTTCAGGGCATAGCGTCTGGCTTCTGCGAGTGATACGTTCTCAGGGGCATAGTAAGTATACTCTGCCTCAACGGTTTTCATCTTTTGGGCGAAACCTGAAACAGCAACGATAGTCAGCAGTAATGATATGATAATAATCCTTTTCATCAAGATGTGGTTGTGTTAAAGTGTCACGCCGAGTTTTTCCCAAGGCTTCAGTTTCTTGGCACGGGTCTTCACGGTCATCTGAATCTGAGCGTCGAAATTGCGCTTGATGTCCAATCCGCCATTCTTGACGCTGCACTTTGACAGGGTTCCGCTGAGCACCTCTTCTACGCGGACTTCGCCAATTTTCTTGTTGATTTTCTCGCCGGCAATCTCGACTTTGCTGAAGACTTCGAAAATCTGTCCGCTGCTGATACCAGCATCACTGCCGACGCTGATATAGCATGATTTAACACCCTTCTTCTCGTCAACCTCATCAAGAGCCTTGATGACGGCCTCAACCTTGAAGTGGTTGTCAACGAAACGTGTCATTCGCTTCCTCGCATATTCAATAGCTTTCAGAATGGCTTCGTCTGTAGTGGCACCAATGGTGTACGAATCCTTGAATGTTTCTGACGATTTGGTCACACCCGTTTCTGTGTCAATCAGTGTCAGTGTATAATTGATAGTGGCTTCGTGATTGGTCTTTCCACTGCTCGATTGAGAGGTCTTAGTGTCGACAGAGTTCAATGTACCCTCTATGTAGAACTGTATACCCATGCCATTAAGGGCGATTAATAGTTCGTTCTTGGCCTTGGGCATATCGCCCAACGTGGAAGTTTCTACTACGGTGAGACGGTCAGTGGCAGTGAGCCCAGAGACAATCTCTTGTCTGAGGTTGTTGCATGCTACGCGGCTGGCATTACTCTTGTTCTGGAACTCTGCTACAACAACGTTAGGTTTTTCGTCTTGGGCCATCATGGTCATTGTCATGACCAACATCATGGTCACAGTAAATATTTTTTTCATCATATTATTGGGTTTTATTAATATATTAATGTTTACAAGTCGTATTTCTTATTGCCTGGGGCGCAGGAAGGAGCGCTTTTGCTTTGGCTGCGTCGTGGCAGGCTGAGCCGTCGTCGTGGGTGAAGCGGAGGGAGTGGCGACATTGCTATTGCCAACCTGTGGCTTCTCCATGGTCTCATACCGCTTGGCTCTTTCTGGGGCAAACTGCCAGTTGCGCCAGTCAGCGGCTCCTGGGGAACTTGCTATAGTTGGTGTCTGCTTCTTCTCGTTCTCTATCACAGAAGTCTGGTCTACCAACTTCGTTACACGGTCGCTCAACTCGCCTAGCGTGATGCAGCCGCCGTTCTTCTGCAGGCTTTCTAATATATAATAGGTAAAGAGGCCATGTTCCTTGTCTTTCAAAGGATAAGCCGTCTGACCCGATTCGGTTGCTGAGAAGACTACCATTTTTCCACTTAGGGCATCCTTTTTGGCCTTAATGGCGACACCACGTGCTGACTGCATCATGCCCCCTTCACGCTTGGCTCCGCTGAAGCAGGCGTCAAGCAGCACCAGTGTCTGGCGCGACTTCATCGCTCCCAGCCGTTTGTAGAATGACTCAGTAGACAGGCCGCTTGTAGGCTCTGTGCTATAACCGTCGACAGGCAGCAGATAGGCTTTCTTGCTGTCCTCGTCAGGCATGCCGTGACCGCTGTAATATACAATGGCACGCGCCTCTCCGTCTTTGACATTAATCACGTTTTCCAGCCATTTCAGGTTGTAGTTCATGTCGTTCAGCGATGCGTCAGGTACGAATTTGATATTCTTCTCAGGTACTCCGAGTGTTTTCACCAGGTAACGTTTGAAGACTGCACCATCGTTCAGTGCGAAAGGCACTGGCACTTCGTGTTTATAATGTTCGTTGGAGATGATGACGGCAAAGGTATTTGCGTCTTGTATGTCAGTAACGGCCACTTGGGTATCAACATTGCCCCCTTGGCTACGCCCTGTCATACAGCATAGTGTCAGCATTAGTATTAGTAGAAGCTTTTTCATATCCTTCTTTTTTTAGCATCTCGCTGCAAAGTTAGGAAAAAAACATCAAATAGCAAAAAATATTCTTGCCTTTTTGTTTGAAATGTGTTCCTTAAATCAACGACATGGAGATTGCCGAAGTGAAAGACATGAAAAGCAAGAAACAAATTTTGCTTGTTGTTTGTGTATTTTTACCTCTTAACTTCATTTTTTGTATATCCGCTCGAAAACAATCGAAATTATTTGGCATTTTCCTCGTTTTATTCGTACCTTTGCGCCGAAATTCGCAGGGATTTCATTTTTTCAGTTGCACAATTCCAGACCGAACTGACACAAATTTCTATAAGACTATCGATATAATTTAGCATAAAGCATGGATAATTCAACAAACAATTGGCGTTTAGGAGAATTGATAAGCGTTAAGAATACATATACAACAGTTAAGGAAGGACGCACTTCCTACGGCCGCATCGCCGGTTCACGCCACATCTGTATCCGCGAGGCGACTGACGGGCAGCGAGGAATGTTACTGAAAGTGTTGGGCAAGACGCCACGCCATCAGATAAAGGTAATCGCTGGCGAACCTTTTTGCAAGGATGATAAATATGAGGGCTTTGGTAACGACACCTATTACACTTATCGTTTTCCTACGACGGATGAGTTGAAAGAGGCTCTTGCCATCCTCCGCGGAAACGCCGACCTGTTGGCCAAGTTCGATGCAGCATCCATGCACATCAATCCTAATTCTACGTTCTGGGTTCGTGAAACGGCCTCATACATGTTTTTCGGAAAAAAATTGCAATATTATGATTCAAAATCCGACACCGTTGCACCCTCATCGAGCAAAAGTGATGATGCTTACTACCGTATAACGATTGCTTACTTTTGAATTTTCTCATAATTCAAAAGTTTAAGTTTCAAGCAATCATGCTCCAGTGCTCACACGTGCACTGGATTTTTTTTGTTGCTTGAGATTATTTGTATTTACGATTTTTTTGTTATCTTTGCAGGCAAGAAACAAAAATGACACGGAGGGACAGCTCCCCCTGTATCATGATGATAATATTATACATTTTATGCATTGAAATCGAATTATGATGACTAAGAACAACGATAAAGAACAGAGAAACATTGAGTTGGTGGCGGACCACGAGGTGAGGCAGCTGCTTGATACGGCGACACACAACTGGAAGGTGGCGCAAAGTCGCATGGCGCAAATTGTCCAAGAGCGCGAGAAAGGTATTTACGACGACAACGGCGTGGAGGTTATGGCTGTGTATGCAAGGATGGAGCGGGTATATGCCTGTATAACCGACCTCTTGCGCCATCCGCAGGCTTTTCTTTTGCCTTCTGTTATCAAAGGCCTGCGACCATTCCTCAATGACGAAAGCATGGATGCAGAGTCGACGCGGCTGCTGACTCTTTCTGCCCATGATGAAGAGGTGAAGACTGTTGGCTTTTGGAAAACCCTAAAGGAATACCAGACCAGCAATCCGCATTTGGATTCGACATTAGGACAGAAAGTGAAAACGTTGATAATGAAACATGTGATGCCATATTTAGCTGATGAGGACGTGGATGAAGCGTTGCAGAATTTTGTTGACATCTTGAAATCTACGAACGAGGTCAGCAAGGATGATTTAGGCATCATGAAATTTTTCAATCTAGGCGGAAAGGTTTCTGAAATGGCTGCTGACAATCGACCGCAGATGGCTATGGCTTTGTTGATGCGACACCTGTTTACCGAAATAGTGTGTAACCATATAGAAAGGACTCAGCACAGTGATGTCGCCATGGCTGACGTGTTTGAGAAGGCCAAGCAACAGCTGTTGGAAAGCGACGACTGGCGCAATTATTGGTCAAACCACAAACAACATCTGGAGCGCAAAGGCGGCTCGTTGGACGAGCAATGGAAAGCGGACGCTGCGGAGGTGGAAGAGTGGTTAATGAACCTGCGCGGGTACATATATAATAGTTGGAACGAGAGCCCCGAGGCTTTCGGTCAGGCATTGAAGCGTGAACAGCTCGATGACGACACCATGCTGTTGTTGCTGTTTTATCTGGCTAAGAAGGATGCTATTGCGAGAGAGACGGAAAAGCCCGATGAGCGACGTAGAAAGATGAAGATGAATGCCTTTGAAGCTGCCATGAAACTGCATGAGTTAGCTGCAGAGAAGTATTATAATGACTACGAAGCTATCTGGGAGCAGATTATCATGAGCGAAAATATCTCGGAATTACTGATGAACTACAATTCGAGCAAGTATAACAAGGGGTTTAACATGATGTGTCTATGCAAAATTGTGAGTCATCTGCAAAGCGAATACAAATTCTACGGCAGTCATTCGTCGGAAGATTTGGGGAAAGTTTTGGGTGACAGGTACGCGAAAAATTCCTACGACACTTTTTCGAACTATATCAAGAAAAAAGAAACGATGCTTAACGAATTGTGTTTCAACGAGATAGGAGAAGCATTGAAAAATTATAAAAAAGAAAATTTGAAATCGTAGGTTTTCACTTTTTTCCCCTTGACCTTTGCAGCAGAAATTTCGAATCAGGAGTTTCTGCTGCATTCTTTTTAGATTTCAGTCAGCAGTCAAAAACTGAGCACGGCTCCGAGCCACGGGATGAATAACGCCATTCTATATCACCGTGGAGTG
>Ga0247610_10004151_pt1 | contig 15580 bp, 16 predicted proteins | sample 174DNAGHGhighgp2_FD_193483 | JGI IMG/M metagenome (GOLD analysis project Ga0247610, IMG submission 193483) | Sheep rumen microbial communities from Palmerston North, Manawatu-Wanganui, New Zealand - 1742 DNA GHGhigh gp2 | ecosystem: Host-associated > Mammals > Digestive system > Stomach > Rumen... | reverse complement strand
TGAGATAGCCCTGGATAGCAACGTTAATTGGTTCCGACGGGTACGGGCTGCAATAAGAAACGAGGCACTTGTCCCCGTCGTTCTGGGGAAAGCGTACCAAGATATGAGGAAGCGTATTAAGAAGCTACTGTATATGCACACGGGGGATAGGATACGCTATAGAACGGATACGCTTTCCTTGAAGAGCGCAAACGGGGAGATAGCCCTGGAGATATACGACAAAGGAGAGGAGATAGAGGAAAGCGGAAAGCAATATATAAGGGAGTGCTTCGGGCTCCCGTCTGGCGGTCTTTTCCGCCTGGAGGTCAAGGTACGAAATAGAGCCCTGGAGGATTTCTGTAGCTCCTACGGGATCACTCAGTACGACATCTATATGAAGTTACTAGATAGGAGCCTACTCTTTGATCTTTGGCTCTACTATTGTAACAAGCTGCTCCGTTTCAAGGATAAGCGTAGCCAGGTCACACTTATGCAGTTATAGATAGGAAAAGATATAGACCCCAAAAAGTCTCAAAGGATAGGATATGGAACGTTTTATAAATAATTAAGGGCTTAATCATTAACGTCTAAATCCTTAAGCGTACCATTATTAACGAGAGTAGCGATACGTTTCTCAATCTTTTCTGCGACTATCTCCATTATTGAATCAGCAATAGACGGAGCTGTGCGAGAGAAGGTATGACGTGCTGTTATACTACCTCTGTTTCCACCTCTGAATTTTTCGCCTCTGGTTCCTGCTGTTCTTTGCTTTGTACCACTTTCCAGAAAGCGTAAAATAAAGCCTCTATCTCTCGGACCATATGTTAGCGTACTAGACGTACGTTTGCTTCGTGGAGCCCTATTACCCCCTCGCTTACGTCCCCTATCAACCTTTGGCGGTTCTGGGAATCTAAAACTTCCAGCCGTCTTTGGTTGAAGGATCGTTGCTGAAGTCCACATAAAACCGCCTTTACTCTTTACAGCATTTCGGGATACGGAAACTCTTGACCTATGCGGATCGTTATGAAGAGCTGAGCCGTATGTCCTAATCATCTGTCTTCGGAACTCGGTGCGTGCCCATTTCAAATAATTACGTACCGAATAATAAAGCGACCTTTGACCGCCAACAAGTGAGCGACTACCGCCAATTTCAGCATTAATAAGCATAGCCTCAAGCGTTTTCTGGTGCTCCACAAAACCTTTTAATTGAAACTCTATTCCATCCATAAAATATAATATTTGCTACATATCGGTCATTATACACAAAAAGGTTTGCTTTTATTCGTGGTCAGAATATTTTGTCTGATGGTGTTTATCGCCTATTTTCCGTTTCAAGGATAAGCGTAGCCAGGTCACACTTATGCAGTTATAGGCTATTAGCAAAGTTACCTACCGTAACTCTCTATTTGCCTACAAAGCCCTATCTATCAATATGTTATTTAATATATTCTATAATAACTTAAAATAACACTATGATAATATTATAATATATATAACACTATAATAATATAATATTTATAATAATATATACTAGGATAGCCTCATCTATGACAAAAGAGCGTGGTAGGATTTATCTTCCTACCACGCTCTTTTGTTTTTCTGCCAATCCAAATCCGGATTGGCTATAGGTCTATCCAGAGCCCTCCAAGGCTTGCCTCTGTTACCAGGTTATAGAGAACCTCCTGGGCTCTCGTTCTGTGGAAGTGCTCCCTAAACTCCAGGAACTTCTCTATAAGTCCCTCAGCAAGGAGGAAAGCATAAGCCTCATTCTTGAGGTGCTTCTCTACGGCTTCCCCTTCTTCCGCTTTCTCTAGTTTGTCCAGGACATCCTCATACTCCTTGGACTTCTCTTCAGATTCTACGTTTTTCTCTTTCTGATCCATAATCACTTGATTTTATAACACTTTGTATTTCTGATAACGCTCTCTATTTCTCAGTATTACAAATGGGGGGCGGGAGCCCCTTTATACCCCCGTTAATCCCCCCAAAACGTACAAATTAAAAAATAACAAAGGATGAAAAGGGGAGGTTCTATTTTCTATATCTATAGCATATCTGGCTGCCCAGTATAGAGTAAACATTTGGAACGAATTTTCTAAGATTGGTTGAGTAATACATCAACTCGTTAGGATTATATTTTAAGAAGCCTCCTTTTTCCAGTTCATCACAGAAGTTTGAAACGATAGTGAAGAGCTCTTGCTGCTTTTCTGTCGGGGATATAAGACTAGCCTCCTCCAGGACTTTCTCGTTAATGCTGAGTTTTCTGTTTTTTACGGATAGACTACTAACGACAATATCCCTTTTTTCGTAGTCGGAGTAGGGCATATTAACGAAGACAAAACCCTCCTCGCTCGGACTTTTAACGGGGCTTGATTCGTCTCTTAAAATCTTCCAGAAATCCTCTCCTTGATATTCAGCCTCCTCTGCAAGGTAAGTCAGCCGTTCCTTGTTAAGCTGCATTGCATCAATGTAGATGTCCTCAGTCGAAGTGCTTCGCAAATACTTCTCGATGTGCTGATCATCCCATAGACGGAAACGGTACAAAATTGGGTAAATAGCCGATACAAAGCTGTTTACGATGAGGTGCGCAACTCTTGTGTACTCCTCGTTGCGGTGGTAAGACACCATTTGGGGAAAACGTTTTTTTTCCATTTTTCTACTTTTTTTGTTTGACATTAAAATAATAATTAACTCTATTTGTTATAATACGATTTTTATGTTTTGTGGAAACCTCGCTCCGTCCTCATTAAGGAGTTAGGGCTGCAAGGTGTAGGGTAGAGGCTTTCCCAGGCTTTTCTGTTTCGCCTCTGTCGGCTTGTTTTTTTATTACCCGTCCACTTACCCGCCCTTGAAGCGTTAAGCCTCCTACGTGGTTCTTTTGTGGCTTTGAGGATACCTCCGTAAGTTCCTCCCTCTAGTTCTGGGAAGAGGCTTGGATAGTTCTGTACTCGTTCCTCAGCTTGTTTTTTAGTTGCCATTTTTCCTCTGGTCCGTTGAAGTTAAACCACTCGGTCCAGGCTATCCCGTGCCTGGTGAAATACTGATATCGTTTTTGTCGTATCTCCATAAGCCCTATACTTTTGTTTCTATCGTTTTGCCTCTGTACCCTAATCTCATATACCCCTCCCTATTGATGGATTGAGGATTAGGTTTTACTATCCCGTGCTCGATGACGAAGTACCTTCTTAGCTCCTTTTCCGTTATCTCTACTTGACCCCCGAAAAAGCGGTTAATAGCGTCGGCTGCTTCCTGGTGCTGACTCCCCGTCTGACTGTCGTTTGCTTCCAGGTAGTCCCCATATATCTCGATAAACTTCTCCCCGTCGATTACAAAACCCCCAGAAGTGAGGGAGAGAGCCTTCCCGCATATCTTAAGGTGAGACTTGTTAATGCTTGCAAAACAAAGCCCTCTCTCCTCAATGGAGGCCGTTCTTATCTTTTGGTATCGTAAAGCTAGAGCCCTATGTATCTCCCGCTTGAATACGCTTTCCTTCTCCTCGGTGGTCTTGTACGCTCTGTTTAGAGTTTGCTTTGAGAGTACATTATCTAGCTTGAGTCTACCGTCCCTTATCCGCTCCGTTTCCCTTTCTATGTATAACTCCTTAGCCTCATAGATAACATTATCCTTGAGGAGAATATCTATAACTATATCCGTATCCTCTGGACTATTGAAGCCCATAAGATCAAAGAGTAGGAAGTATTCCCTATTTATGGTTTCCGTCAGCTCGCAAAATTGCCGGTAGTCACTCTCCAAGGCTCCTCCTATCTTCCGTATCTTAGCCTCCGCCGGGTTCTTTGGTTCGTCCCATCTATCCATATAGTTTAATCTTTATTTCTTACTATACCTACGAAACAGCGTTTTGAGGTTACTTCTCTCCTGGAAGGGTGGCAGCTGCCTTTTTTATTCTGCTTTTTTGACTATAACCAGTTATAGTTAATTATCCTTCGCTTGGTGGTGCTTTTTCTTTTCCGTGGGTAGCGTTCTCTGGGTGGTGGGATTATACGGAAAAGTCCTATTTTAGCCGTTTTCAGCCCTTCCAAGAGGCTTTTACCTTACTAGTGGAAAGATATATACCTTCCCCGAAAAAGCCCCGTTTTGAGGCTTTTTGTAGATCCCGCCTGGATAGGTGGGTAATCGAAGCGGAGGACTGAGGGAAGATCGTCGGAACGGAGGGCGGGTAATAAGATGTAGGCTCCCTTTCTTTACCCCTCAAGTGATGAGGGTCTAAGGTGTTCGGAACCAGGCTTTCCTCCTCTTTGGTTTTCTGCGTGGTATTCGTGTGTAAAGCGTGGAATAGATTCCGCTATGTGCTAGCCCAGAAGTGCAAAAGTTACTGCAAATAGGGGTGCCGCCCCTCCTTTTCAGAGTAGAAAAACGGCTCCTCTTTGTCCTTTCGTGGTTTTTATTTTGGCTTAAGTGGTGTTATCGTTTTAATATATAGCATAGGAAAAAATGGACCCTTCAAAAATCATCTTATCAATGGAGCAAAGGGCAAAGGGATTTGGGAAAAAAGCGATTTCAAGGATAAAAAAGGCCCCCGGGTAAAGATTGTGGCTTCAGGTGGGAGCCCTATCGGTGGCGGACTTTGATTCCTCCGTCTATTGAGCTACGAAGTGAGAGAAACTTCTATTTTTGATATGTTTTTTTAGAAGAGAAAAGGCTCGCCCCACAAGGGCGAAAGAGCCTTTTTCTCTATTTCTAAATATTTTAATATAATATTTATAAATATTCTAGTTGAAACTCGATTTAGTGTAACTATCTGTATATTAGTACTTTGGCTTATGGGGGGCGTAACCTTATTTCCGTACTAGCGTAACCTTATTTCCCCTTTTTGAGGGAAAAGCGTAACCTTATTTCCGTACTAGCGTAACCTTATTTCCCCTTTTTGCTTTCCGCTTGGTCTCCAGAGCCTCCCAGAGCCTCAGCCTTTTCCCAGGTTCCCCTCCCGTCCGTCTTGGGTAGTATTTATCTGGTAGTAGATTTTACGGGCTTTACGGGGCTTTTTTGAGCGTATGGGAGCGTAACCTTATATCCGTATTATTGTATTACTTGTAATACGAAAAGAGCGAAGCGTAACCTTATATCCGTAAGTATTACGCTCCGCCCGTGCGCAACTTTGCGCCTGGGATATCTGCTACTTGAAGGGATTCTCCTTCCAATATCCTCCGCTTATAGGGAGGCTCGTCTGGCTAGGAGTATCGAAATAGGCATTATATACCAGGATAACCTCTCCCTTATCCTTGTCTATCTTCGTGTCCGTCGTTATGATTCCATAGACTATAAGAGCCCTCAGAGCCTCCCAGAGATCCCCCCAGAAGTCTTTTCTCCTTTGTCTGCTATTGGTATAGTCAGCGTTGGTTATAGCCTTAATCTCCTCTACGGATACGGGAGCGTGGGTAAGGGCTTTCTTTCGTAGGCTTTCTATCTTCTCCGTGTCTAGTATCCCCTCCTTCTGGATATACTTCTCAGTATTGGGGAGTTCGTGGTAGATGTGTGACCACCTTAAGCGGAAAACGAGCTTAGAGAGGTCGTTAAAGATAGCCGTATATATCTTACCTCCGTTGCTATCCTGGAGCTCCCAATAACTATCCAGGATAGGAGTAGAGCGGGTTTTTATTCTCTCAAGGAATACCCTACCAAATAACACCTCTACGGCTTTGGCGGTTCTGCCGCCTGGCATATCTTTTTGTATGAATCCTCCCGTAAGGCATATATAAGGGTCTACGACTGTGTATGTAACGTTTTCGTAGATATCCTCTCCGTTCTTGTCTGTACCTACCTTCTCCTTTACTTTGTATATTTGTATCTGTTTTATCTGGGATATCTTCTTGAGCTCTTCTTCTATGGCTTGTTGCTTCTTCTTCTTCCACTTCTCCTCCCTACCTTCTACTTTCCTACAGAGCTCCTCTAGATTAACATAGAAGCTCGCAGTACTCTCGGAGCTCTTGATCCGGATTCCGCTCTCTGTCTTTTCTACTAGCTCCTTTATGCCTACTTCTTCTATATGTTTGGATAGTTCAGAGCTGAAAGCCATAAGTATTCTATCTTGTCTCTTCGTGAGCTTCTTAGGCTTTCCCTCATCGTCCACTACCTCCTTAAACTCTTTCTCCGTTATTTTTATACCGTACTTTTTCTCCATTTCCCCCGCCGTATCCTTTGCTCTTATACTGAGAGCTAGGAGAAGGGAGTTAGGTATCCTTTCGGAGGTCTCTTTGTCACTATCCGCATTGCTTTCTTCTTTGTATCCAAGAGATACTCCAGGGATAGAGGTGTTAATATCCTTCCCTTCTTGTATCTCGCTTAGGTCTGTGCCTATCATATTCTTATTCTCTTCCATATCCCTAGTAGTTAAAGAAGCGTCTGTAAGCGTTGGCAAAGAGATTCTTATCCCCGCTTAAGTCTATGCCTTTGGGAAGGCTTTTATAGTCTATGGATAAGAACTCCTCAGAAGCCTTGTTCCTGGCGAATAAGAGCGGGAACTTGTCAGCGTCTTGGTTCTTATGTTTGCTCCCTTGTGAGTTAATATTCTGGAACTTGACTAATAAATCCGCCTCCATATCTTTGAACTCCTGGGGGAGGAGCTCTGGTGTACCTACCCACTCCAGGAACTCCTTGATAGCCTCCAGGTAAGCCTTGAGCAAAGATAGGACACCTTTTAGCAAGTTGATAGTGTTTAGGAGTAGCTGATTCTCGTCTGCGGTAACTTCGTAGCGGTCTAGCTCCTTATTCAGCGTTATCTCTGGAGAGCCCAGGGGGTTTACGGATAAGCTTATATAGCTATGGAGAATATCTACTATTTCCTTAAGGTTATCCCTGGCTATAGCCTCCTCCGTTCCCCTCAGAGCTCCCTCTACCTTCGGGAGCAATAGGTTAAGGAAGTCAGCCGTATATCGGTAGGTATTCCTTTTTTTTAAGGTGCTACCGATGTAGTTAGCGTATAGTATCCTAGTTCTGTCAATAGCCCGCACTCTATCCCCGTACTTCTCAATAGCTGAGTAAATAGGCTCATAATATCTATAGAACTCTTTCTTTTCCTCATTTGAGAACGTACTGATAATGATCTTCTTCTTCTGGCTATCCTGGTCCCGAAGAAACGGAGAGCAATCAAAGTAAGCCTTTACCCTTTCCTTGAATGGTAGCTTCTTTACTTCCCGCTTATAGTTCTGGAGTTCCTTTGGAAGCCTGTTACTTTTTTCTGCTGCCATATATCCTCTATTCTTTTCCGTATTCAAGTACTATCTCGTTGTCACTATTTAATATTTCTACCTTCGTAGTAGAAGGATCAATCTTCTGTAAGTAAGGGAGAGTCTCCTCTGGGAAGATCTTGAGCTGCTTCTCCTTCTGACTACCGTCTTTGTAGTGTATCCTCAAGGAAAGTAAGGGCTTCCCTATTTTCTCCTCCTTAAGGGTTATAGCCTGGCTACCTTCCGTTACCTTTAGGCTCTTGACGTGTCCGTAGTAGTCACGTAAGCAAGTGTTGTCCAGGGTAGCGTATAAATGTAGGGCTACCTCTAGGCTATCGTTACCTTCGTACGGGTTCCCGTCTATTAATATGTCGTAATGTACGTTACTCATAACATCTATTTTTTTAGAGAAACACTAAAAGACTTAATTTTTCCTTTGTCGAGATCTGCTAATAATTCCCAAAAATCCCCCCTCAAAATAGGTATCATTCCATATCCGCTATTTTCATTAAGCGTTTTTCTTTTTCCTTCGTTGGAAGTAACTGTAACTTTGTATTCCATATCCTTATAATTTTAACTTCTGTAATGCAAACTTTACGGAAGTAAAGCCCGCTTTCTACTATTACGCTTTACCCATATCAAAGATGAACGCTTTTTCTCCGAATACCTCAAGAATAGTGTTAGCTCTATCGAATTTGTTTTCTATATCCTTCTTGAGTGCTTCCTGCTCCTTGAGTAGTTCTTCCTTTCGTTCCAGTAGTTCACGCTTCTTGTTTCGATTCTTCTCGATTTCGTACTTAAGTCTTTCCGTGTCGTACCTCATAAAAGAAAGAAGCTCGGAATAGTCCTCTCTGGGGAGTTGAGAAAGGTATTCCGCTATCTCCTCGGAAGTCTTGAAGGTAGAAAGTTTCTCGGAGAGTTCTCTTAACTCTCCGTCTCTTTTCTTGTTATAAAGATATTCTGTTTCCATATTAATAATATTTTCGTATATTGGATCTATAAGATACTTGAGAAGTTCTGCTCTATCTACTTTAAGGAAGTAAAGCTCAATCTAGATCCCTTCTGGAGGGGAGCCTCATTACTTGAAAAGTTCCCCGTGAGAGCGTCGGATATCTACTACCCTATAAACTACCCGTCTTGAAGAAGATAGAGCCTCCTGGGGCTTCTCTAGGGCTTTTCGTGCCTCCTGGTAAGATAGTAAAGAAAGGCTCCACCCGTAGGCTATTAGAAAATATCCTCTATACCCTTGCTTTCGTAGGTCTTGGAGATATCTATAACTCCGTTCTTCTTCTCATAGCGTTCTATAACGTATCCTAGGGCGAAGTCCAGGATATCCTTCTGTTTGCGTCCCTCCAGAGTGGAGATGATACGGAGCTTCTGTACGTACTCCTTCCTTACTCGGAAAGTTCTGTTTTCGTAGTCCTCCTCTTTTGGCTCTGGCTTCTCCTTCGTCTTGGTAGCGGTGGTCTCTACGTTCTCCTGGGTATCTTCTCCTCCAAGGATGTTATCAAATACAGATAAATCTACTTTTTTCTTGCTCATAACTTAAAATATTTTATTGTTGTTTGTACTATCGTAACACTAGATATTTCTCTCTGTTCTTACTTTGTCCGTCTAAGTATCTCCTTTGTTAGTGCCTGGTAGTCCTCAGCTCCGTGAGAGGCGGGAGCGTAGGTTACTATATCCTGGTTGAGGGAGGGAGCCTCAGCTACTGAGATATTCTCCCTTATCCGTGTCTTAAAGACTATATCCCCGAAGTTCTTCCGTAGGCTCTCCTCTATTAGCCGGTTGAGGTTCCTGGCTCCCCACCTGGTTATAATGATTCCAGATAGTTCTAGTGTAGGGTTCTTCCTCTTCTTCACCTTCTCCAGAGCGTCCGTAAGCATTTTCAAGCCCTTAAGGGGGATAGCTTCAGCCGTTAGCGGGATATAGAGGTCTGTAGCTGCTATAAGAGCGTTCATAGTGGCTATACCCAGGCTAGGAGGGCAATCTATCAGTATATAGTCGTAATCCTCCCGTATGGGCTCTAGGAGTATCTGGAGGAGTTCCGCCTTGTCAATATTGTCGGCTAGTTGTGTCTCAAGTCCTAGCATATTTATAGAGCTTGGGACTAGGAATAGCCTCTCCCTTATTTGTACTACTGGGAGCGGTGTCTCGTTAAGAAAGGAGTTGTAGATCGTTTCCGCTGGTCGCTCCTTAAGGTAGTAGTCCGTTAAGTTTGCTTGTGCGTCCAGATCGATAAGGAGTACTTTCTTCTTCTCCAGGGAAAGAATCGCTCCTATATTTGCTACGGAGGTAGTTTTGGATACTCCTCCCTTGTGGTTTGCGAAAGCTATTATCTTGCTCATCGTGTTTATATTTTAGTGGTTCTTATTCTAGAAGGGTACCCCGTCTCCCTCTTCCTCCTCGTCTCTTTCTTTTCTGTAGGGTTTCTGGGCTTCTGCGTCTATCTTTGCGTTATCGTCGTAGTGGGTATTCTGATACCTTGAGAGAGGAGAGCCTCCATTTCTAAAAAGATCCTTCTGCTGATGCTCTTTTCTCTGCTCCTTGTCTCCCACTCTTCCAGTACTACCGCTTATAGGTAGGATAACGTGGGAGCCCGTGGGAGTTACCCTGGATTTCGTGAGCCTGACATATAGCTTTCCTTCCGTTCCAAGGTAGAGCCTACCCAGGTCTTTCTCTATCTCCTCCTCTATACGCTTGAGGGCTTTGTCCGTTCCTTCGCCCTTGCACTTCTCTTTGTTGCTCCAGAAGAGTAGTATCTCGCTAGATTTGCGCTCTATCCAACCGCTATCCGCTATATATTGGTTATAGAGATCTAGCGGGCTATTCGTCTCCCTCTTTAGCTGTGCCGCTATAATGATAGGGAGGTTCTCCTTCTGTGCCAGAGCGTCAAGTCGTACCATAGCCTCCTTTAATTCGTCGGTGCGTGAGTACTTGCTCCACTCCCTTACGTAAACTTCTTGTATGTAGTCGATGAAAATAGCCTTTATTCTGAGGTTTTTTACAGCTAGTTTAATCAAGTCCAGAAGGGTCTCCAGGTAGTTGTCCTCTGGCTTTGCTATCTTTATCTTCCTGGAATGTCTTATCTCCTTCCATTCCCTCTCCTTCTCCAGGAAGAGCTCCCTATTATCTGGGCTCAGTACTTCGGGGTCTCCGCTATTGAGGTAGTTAGATATTACTTTCAAGTTGCTACTATTCACGTTTCTGGGCTTAACGTATAGGTTTGCGTAAGCGTTGAGGAACTGCTTGTTTACGTTGAGCTCGTTCTCCTCATAGCTGATGTATAGGAGCGTCTCCCCTTCCTCCAGATCCTCCATAGCGTCCAGGGCTATGCTTTGCAAGACTTTGCTCTTTCCGTGGTTCGTAGGGGCTCCTATTGTGGAGATAGCCCCAGAGGGGAAAAATACATCATACTCTACTAGCTCCGTTCCTTCTCTGTGCTTTAGTCTTATGCGGCTAGGAAGTCCTACCTGGTTCTCTCTGTATTGGCTCCAGATCTCCTCCGTATTGTCCGCTAGTAGTGAGCTGCTATCCGTTCCTACGTTTATCCTCTTAAGGGTACTGAGAGCCTCCTGGAACTCCCTAAAATCCCCCTTGCTTGCTTTCCCGCTTACTATGTTCGGATATATGGCGGATATATCTAGCCTAGCCCTCTTCCTCTCAGCTTCGGTTTTCACTATGTCGAAAGCGTCCTGGAGCCTCTCCACCTTGTCGGTGGTCTCCGTTCCGTCGTTGGCTATGTCGGAGGAGATTTCCTTGAAGGAGGCTAGAGCGTCCTGGCTTTCGCTCTCCCTGGCTTCTATCATAGCCTCCACCCTCTCCTTGATTCCCTTCTCTATGCTTTCTATGTCGGCTTCCTGGAAGTCCTTACGGAGGTAGGTTAGGAGTATCTCCCTCTTTACGGGGTCACGGTATCCGCTTGCTATCTTGTAGTACTCCTCCAGAAAGTTGAAGAAGTCTATCTCCGTCTGATTCGTATTGAGGTATTTCTCCCGCTCCTTGAGGTAGAGGAAGAGCCCTCCGAACTGAGCTTTGCCGATCACATCCTTAAGCTCGTCTATCGAGTGGCTTTGTAGATATTCGTCCGTGTCCTTTGCACCTGGGAGGGAGGCTACGAAAGAGTTAAGCCCTACCTGGTCTATGGTGCGGATACTCGCAGCCGTGAACTTCTGCCCCGCTATATCCGTATCCAGGAGTATAACTACGTTTCTATACCCGCTTTTCTTGAGGGCTATTGCCTTCCCCTCTGTTATCTTTCCACCCGCTACGGCTATAACATTGGGGAGCCCCAGGGCTATAGCGTGAAGTGCATCTAGTTCGCCCTCCACTACTACCACCTCTCCCTTTGTGTTCCCTTTGTCAAGCCTCTGGGGAGTGAGCCCGAAGGGATTCCTATCCATTCCCTCAGTACCCAGGCTCCTAGTGTTCGTATATTTGGGCTTTCCTTCCAGGGGAGTGATATAACGGAACTTGAAGCCCATAACGTTCCCCCTGGAGAAGTAGGCTATAGAGAGCGGGTAGTCCTCAGCTCTCCAGGTTATCCCTACCTTGCACTTTTCCTCAAGGGTCTTAGACTCGGCGGGGGATATGTAGCCTAGACCCATTTCCTTAATAAGATCCTCAGAGTATCCCCTTACTTCCTTAAGGTATCTGAGTACCTCCGCTCCTTCTGGGGAGAAGAGAGCCTCCTTCTGGCGGTTATAGGATAGGGCTAGCTGTTCCCTCCGTTCTTGCGCCTCCTCCCATTTCTTAGCGTCGGCTCCCTCTGGGATAGTGAGGTTGCACTTCTGGGCTATCTTCTTTATAGCCTCTATTCGGTCGGCTATATTGTTGTGCTCCTGGTAGAGCGTTATAAGGTTCCTAGCCCGTCCCTTAGCGTCTCCTCCCCCGTTCTCAAGTGCTACCTGGAATAGCTTCGGGGATACTATGGTCTTGTCCGCTCTGTGGCTAGTGGGGTCGCTCCCGTCCAGGTTCTTAGGGCTCCTCCACTTACCATTAACGATCTTAAAGCCCATTTCTGGGAAGAGCGTACTCAGATTGTCCCACATAGCGGGGAGTAGCTCATCATCTACAAACTTTCCTAGTTCCATTTCCACTCATTAATAATCTGGTTGCAAATATAGCCAAATATCTCCGTACTCCTCCAGATTGAGGCTTTCTTTTGTGTTATCTTAACACTCTGGAAATACCTGGTACTATCGTAATTCCGTAACACAAGAAATACGGAAGTTATATCTCTATAGTTTGTTTATTAATCCCAATTTCTAGCCCGAAACTAATACGTAGATACTCCATAATTCCAGAGCGTTCTATATCGTCTAGCTTGTCCTTGAGCTCAAGGTAATATTTTTCCCCGTCCACTTCTCCGTACATACCCTTAAGAGCGTCCAGGAGACAGTCCTGGAACTCGTGATATTTACACATAGCGTTTAGGAAACGCTGGCTAGTCTCTCCGATCACATAGTTTTTCTTTTCCATAATTCAAAATGCTTTATTGATTAATAAAATATCCTGTTCCTAGAGGCTACCCTTCCCTATCCTCTCCTTCACCTGGGAGGCTATCCCCTTAATAAAGTTCATTCGCTCCGTATCGTCGGAGTATCTGGTCCCTCCTACGACAACCTCCTGGAGTGGCGGCAGCTCCTTTACTACCCAATCTAGCTTTGTCTCGTCGGCATATACCACTACTTTCGTATAGTACCCTTTTTCGTAGGGTTCTATAAGGATCGTAGTTTCCCCGTTGAGTCCCTGGTAGGAGGCTAGACAAAGTATAATGCTCTTGAAGGTTCCGGACACATAGGGAAGGGATAGAGAGTAGAGCTCTCTCCCGTCCTTTATGTCCAGATACCAGAACGGGGTCTTTTTCCCGTTGAAGGTTCGCTCCTTGATACTGATGTCCTTGAGCTTTCCCTCTATGTTCTTAAAACACTCCACACCACCTCCAGGGAGATAGTGTACCACTTTTCCGTGACTGATAGAGAGGTATATCTTCCTCTTCGTATCCTGATCCAGTGTTCCCAGTGCCATATCGTTTCTTTTTTGGTTAATATATCATTCTGTCAGAAAGCGAAGTCCAGGGCTACCTCTGGAGCGTCCTTAAGCCTCAGCTCCCGCTCCTTGCACTTCGTATAACGCTGCGTGGTATTGACGCTTTCGTGGCGGAGAACGTGCTGAACGGCTAGGAGCGTCTGCCCGTGTCCTAGGAGTAGGCTTGCGGTTGTGTGTCTGAGGGAGTGGGCGGTATATTCCTTCCCGTCTAGCCCTATGCTCTTGAGTCCCTCCTTGCATATTCCGCTTATAGACCTTGTGGAGAGCTGCTTCCCCTGGTTCTGGTGGGAGTTGGAAGTGAAGAGAGGCTCCCCGCTTCTGGCTCCCTTCCTGGCGGTCTCCAGGTAGTTCTTTATAGGGATGTAGGTCTTATCCGTGAGCACTACGAAATTATAGTCTTTGCCCTTCTCGGCTTCGGTCTTTCCCTTTCCCCATATCTTGAGTACTCTCTGCTCCCCCATAAAACAGATGTCACCTACCTGGGCTCTTGACACTTCTATAGTCCTCAGCCCCGTGCGAAGCATAAGATTAACTATAGCGTAGTCCCGTAGGCTTAGGCTCTCAAAGTGTCCCAGGAGCTCCCTACTCTTTCCCTCGCTTAGGTAGTGCTTCTCAAAAGCCTGGGAGCGTGGCGGGGTCTTTATGCCCCTGGTTATGTTCTTGTATAGTCCTTCGTTCTCTATCCACTCATAGAACTTGCGGAAGGATACTATATAGCTCCCAACCGTCAAGGGAGAGAGCTTTAGGGTATTCTCCAGATAAGTCTTGTATTCCGTAGCGTCGGCTTTCGTGAGCTCGGAGAGGCTCCTCCCCGTGGCTTCTACCCAGGTAAAGAACTGCTTGAGCGTCCTCCCGTAGAGCCTACGGCTGCTCTCCTTGACATCTAGCCCGTTTAGGAAGGCTCCGATAAGGTTCTGTATCTCACCGATCAAGCCCTGGGCTACTTCCTTCTTCTCCGCTAACTTGATTCCCATAACACTTAATATTTTTCGTAACACATTTTATTTTTCGTTGGCAAAGATAGTTTTTTATTTTTATAACTCCAAATATTTTTATATATTTTTTACGTTATTGGTATAAAATAATATATTTTGGGGCTCCAGAGCCTTTTATTTTGCCTATGGCGGGCTTTTGTACCACTCCCCTACAACTTACCCACCTGGAGAGGAAAGAGGGCTCTACGGGTTTCTTTTCAAGTGCTGAGACTCCCCTCCCGAAGGAATATCATAGTAAACTTAAAATGTGATTCCCACCGTTTTGTAAATGAAACCTTATGCCACTCATTAACGTTTTATTTTTCAAATTCAAAATGTGATATACGGCTGCCTGGGATAGGTAGCCGTATATTTTCGCACAGCTCCAGGCTAGGCTCGTCCAATGGATTCTGTTTCCTGGTTATATCGCCACTTGCTTTTCTCAGATCGGAGAACTTCCTACCTACTTTAGAAAGTGCCTATTTAAAGGAATTCCGTTTCCATTGTATCACTTTCTCCACATCAAAAGAGACACGCACGGAATAGCCCCCTCCCCTATGTAATCCGGGAGGGGCTCCCCCCAGGTTGTTTCGTTTTGATTAAGCTAGCTTCAGTTCTCGATTAAAATTCCGCAAAAAAAATCCCGCAAATATTTGACTTCTTACTTACTAGCGTATATTTATAATAAAAACAAATTATGAAAGAAGAGACTAAAAAGAAAATAAGCTATAGGCTTAGTGGAAGAAAGAAAACGGCTACCCATAGGAAGAGGATAGCCCAGGCTATGAAGCAGATAAAGCGTACAGAAGAGCACAATAGTGCTATATCTGAGGCTATGAGAATAATCTGGAAGAAGAGGAAGGAGGGAACGCTATGAAGGGAAAGAGATACAAACTCAATATAGATAGGCTAGAGCTCTGCTATACGGCTCCCAGAGAGGTAATAGATAGCCTGGAGGAGGCTACTTCCTGGGATAGGGAAGGATATAGGCTCCAGGAGATCTCCAGGGATAGGATAGAAACTACCTTCAAAATAGAGGTTATTGCTCCAGGAACGGAGATCGGTTGGTCTGTGTATGCCTGGCTGCGTATCGGGAATAGGTTCGAGAAGGAGGAGGATACCTCCCGCTATTGTTGGATAGCCCTGGATAACAGAGCCCTCTATACTCCTGGGAAGGATTACGGGGAGCTGCCTTACATCTATTGGATAGAGGAGGATTTGGGGCTCAAGTTCAATAATATATCATATCTTGAGATAGCCCTGGATAGCAACGTTAATTGGTTCCGACGGGTACGGGCTGCAATAAGAAACGAGGCACTTGTCCCCGTCGTTCTGGGGAAAGCGTACCAAGATATGAGGAAGCGTATTAAGAAGCTGCTGTATATGCACACG
>Ga0247610_10004148_pt1 | contig 15582 bp, 16 predicted proteins | sample 174DNAGHGhighgp2_FD_193483 | JGI IMG/M metagenome (GOLD analysis project Ga0247610, IMG submission 193483) | Sheep rumen microbial communities from Palmerston North, Manawatu-Wanganui, New Zealand - 1742 DNA GHGhigh gp2 | ecosystem: Host-associated > Mammals > Digestive system > Stomach > Rumen... | reverse complement strand
CATTTAAATAATTTTGAAAATTCTTTGAATATTTTTAAAAGCGTTTCTTAATAAACCTATCCAATGTATAAAAGCCGACTTCGTCGGCCAAAAAAAAACCCTATCTTAAAGATAGAGTTCGGAATTCTTTTTACGTAATTCCTCGTGTGTAGAAGGTTAGTGTGTAGTAGGTAGTGTAAATAGTATGTCTCGTGTTTATTTAATTCGTTATCGCTTACATTTATATAAAGTATTTTTGAAATATATAATTGCTATATATACTTTATTTTGTTACATAACTTTACAATTCATACAAACCTTTGAGTAAACGCTTTGTATATAGCATAATTCCAACTTTCGATTATAAATTTTATGACCTTACGCATAATTAAACTCCTCATAAACATTATTTATTATTTTTCACTAAAAGTGTTTTATTTTTTAAAAAACATTTACAATTCTTTAAAAGTCATTATTCTTTATTAAATTTTAATATACAAACTATTGACCTTTAAGAAAAAAAAAAGTATTGTAAGATAGGTATAACCGTTAGGAGAGAAAATATGAAAGAATTTATGCACACAAGACTTGATAACAGGCAGTTTACTGAAACTGATATTAAAGGATTTATTGATGAATATAATATAAAATTTATAAAGCTCCAGTTTGTGGATATAAACGGTCATGTTAAGAATATGACCATCCCATCTCAACATATCGAAAAAGCGCTTAATAACGAAATAATGTTAGACGGCTCTTCAATAAAAGGTTTTAGAAGCATAGAAACATCTGATATGTTTTTTCATCCTGACAAAAATTCATTCCAAATTTTACCTTGGCGAGGACAAGATGGCGGTAATTCCGCAAGATTAATATGCGATATATACAATTCTGACGGAACACCATTTGAAGGTTGTCCAAGATGTAATTTAAAAAGGGTTATGAAAGAAGCTGAAAAAATGGGATTTTCTATGAATGTAGGCCCTGAAGCTGAATTTTTCCTTTTTGCAAAAGACAAAGACGGTAATGTAACAACATCAACTCAAGATAGTGCAGGATATTATGATGTAGGACCGGAGGATTTAGGAGAAGATGTAAGATCCGATATAGTTTTGACTCTTCAGGAAATGGGATTTGATATTGAAGCGTCTCACCATGAAGTTGCTGACGGACAACATGAAATTGATTTTAGATATGCCGATATCTTAACTGCAGCGGATAATGTCGCGACATTTAAGATTGCAGTGAAAGCCATTGCTGCGCGTCACAATTTGCATGCCACATTCATGCCAAAGCCAATTTTTGGGATAAATGGTTCAGGAATGCATTGTAACGTTTCATTATTTAAAAACGGTAAAAATGCATTTTATGATGCAAAAGCAGAATATGAATTATCAGATATTGCTAAATATTCTATAGGAGGAATGCTAAAGCATGTAAAGGGAATTACAGCTGTCTTGAATCCAACCGTTAACAGTTTTAAACGCTTAGTTCCCGGATACGAAGCTCCTGTATATTTAGCTTGGTCTTTAGCAAACAGAAGTGCATTACTTAGAGTTCCTGCAAAACGTGGTGTATCTACACGTGTTGAGCTTAGATCTCCAGATCCGGCTTGTAATCCTTACTTAGCATTTGCAGCTATTTTAGAAGCATGTTTAGACGGTATAAGAAATAAAATTGATCCTCCGGCACCGGTTGAGAGCAATATATATAAATTAACTTCAAAAGAACGTAAAAAACAAAGAATAGATTCTTTGCCAGGAAGTTTAGCAGAAGCTGTTGATTTATTTGATAAGTCGCTTGTATCTCATGCAGCACTTGGAGATCATATTTTCAACGAATTTTTATCTACAAAGAAAAAAGAGTGGGATTCCTTCAGAACTTGCGTAACCCAGTGGGAAATTGATAAATATTTAGAAAGATATTAAAAAGAGTTAGTATATTTTTGATCAGCGAGTTCATCCGGTAAAAATTGTTGTTTGTAGTCGGGCGCATCATGTGAATACACGTATCCGACACCAAAGCCGTATTTTTGTGCGTCTTTGTAATGAGCATCACGTAAATGCATAGGAGGAGGAAAATCTTTTCCGTTTTGGATATCGACTAATGCTTTATCAATAGCCATAACTGTCTCATTTGACTTTGGAGCTCTTGCCACATAGATAACAGCTTGTGCAAGAGGAATTCTTCCCTCAGGGAGTCCCAACAATTCAACAGCTTTATATGCATTCAATGCAACATTTAAAGCATTAGGATCCGCATTTCCGACATCTTCGGCAGAACAAGTTATAAGTCTTCGAGCAATAAAACGGGGATCTTCCCCTGAAGCAATCATTTTAGCAAGATAATATATCGCAGCATTCGGATCACTGCCTCTCAAACTTTTTTGAAAAGCTGATGCGCAATCATAATGCTCTTGCTGTGAATATCTGGTATTTCTTTTTTGACAAATTTCTTCAATAGTATTTACTGTTAAATTTTTTCTGCCATCTTTTAAATCACTTGCAAAATAAGCATTTTCTACCACATTTAGTGCATATCTGGCATCACCTCTTGCAAGATTTATAATAAAATCTATTACTCCGGTTTCACAATCCATTGGTATGTTATTTTTAGCAAGATAGGCAAAACCTTTTTTTACTATACTTTCCATACTCTTATCATCAATAGAATTTAGTCTGATAACCTGTACTCTTGATAAGAGTGCCGGAACAACTTGGAATGACGGATTTTCTGTGGTCGAGCCTATCAAAAATAAAGTTCCGTTTTCTAAATGCGGTAAAAGCGCATCTTGTTGAGTCTTTGAATATCTGTGGATTTCATCAATAAACAATATGGTTTTTACTCCTGCACGCAAATTTTCTTTTGCACTTTCTACAGCATCTTTAATATCTTTTACACCTGAAGTAACCGCAGAAATTTCTATAAAATTTGCATTAGTCTTCGATGCAATAAGACGAGCAAGCGTAGTTTTTCCGCATCCGGGAGTTCCCCACAAAATAAGAGAAAATAATCTATTCGTTTTTAACAAATTTAACATAGGACTATTTTTGGAAACAACATTACTTTGCCCTAAAAAATCTTCAATAGTTTTTGGGCGTAAAAGCTCAGCCAGTGGAATTTGCTTATTTTGATTTTCCAGTTCCGTAAAAAGATTATTCATAGTATAATTATATCACAGCGAGGTTTTAGTGAATAATTTTTTTAAATATTTTTTTGTTTTAATTATTTTTTTAATTGTTTGCATAACATCTTTATCAAGCAAAAACTCTGATGAGGTTGTATTTTGGACTCTTCAAATGAGTGACTTTGCCCCTTATATGAACAAAGTTATAGCAAATTTTGAGAAACAAAATCCTGATATAAAAATAAAATGGATAGACATACCGTTTTCAGAAGGTGAAAAAAGAACTCTGGCTTCAGTGTTAAGCGATACTCCTCCTGATTTAATTAATTTAAATCCTGATTTTTCTGCTCTTTTGGCTCAAAGAGGAGTATTATATGAAATTCCTGAAAACCAAACAATTCAATTTAATAAATCAATTATAGAGTCCTTAAAATACAATGGTAAATTGTACTCGTTACCGTGGTATGCAACATCTGCAATAACTATTTATAATAAAAAATTATTTAAACAAGCAAAAATTAATATGCCTGAGACATATACGGATATTGCCAAATATGCAAAAACGATAAAAGACCAAACCGGAGCATTTGCAATAATGCCTAACATTACAGAAAATGACACCATGGCAAGAATTTTAAATAAGTATGGAGTAGTTTCACCTGAATTAATTGATTCTGAGAAATCTCAAAAAGTATTTGGAATGTTCAAAACTTTGTATGAAAATAATTTAATTCCAAATGAAACAATTACCCAGACACACCGTGAAGTTTTAGAAAAATATATGGCTGAAAAAATTATATTTTTTCAGGCAGGAGCTAATTTTTTAACCATGATAAAAGAAAATGCACCTCTGGTATATGAAAATACTGATGTTGCACCTCAACTTACCGGAGATTTGGGGCAAAATGATTTTTCACTTATGAATTTTGTAATTCCGATTAAATCTAACCATAAAGAACAAGCACTCAAATTTGCACTATTTTTAACAAACAATGAAAATCAACTGGAACTTGCTAAACTTACAAATATTCTTGCTGTAAATGATAAAACTTTAAAAAGTAATTTTTATAATAATTATAATGATTTACAATCAAAAGCTCGTGTAATAAGTGCAAAACAACTTAATAAAGTTAATCCGGTATTACAATCAGGGAAAAATCAAAAAGAAATTAATACACTTATAAACACGGCAGTTCAGCAAATTTTGTTAAATAAAGCTGCGATACCGGATGTTTTAAATGAAGTAAAACTAAAATATAAAGAATTGTAACAAAAATATTCATAACTCTAAAGTTTTCAAAACAATTGCCGATAAAAATAATAAGGAAACAAGGGCTATGAATATTAATGCACAGTACAAATTGGGAATAGATACAACCACTTTGCAGCAAGTTTCACAACAAATTTTGAAACGTGCCGCAGAGAAAAACAGTCAGTATAATACTCAAACTGTCAATAATATTTTTAAACCTGCTGATATTGGCATAGATTTGTACAAAGGTAATATCGATACCAATACTCAACGCCAAATAGCAATGAATAATTCCGGGTTACAAATACAATTAAATCAGAATGTATTAGACACAATAAAGTATTTAAATACTCAGGCAGCACAAAAAATTCAAAAAAATGTTGAAGGGAAAATTACAATTGCATTGAACGAAGGTGTCGGCAACACTCATAAAACAGAACCCGCACATAAATTCAACAGTATAATAAGTCTTGCTGCAGGAAAAGATAAAAACGGTTCTGCACCATCATATAAAGGTGAATTTTTGTTTATAAAAAGAGAAAAAGAAACTGAAGAAGTCACTGCTTAAAGAATGTTTTCTAAACCGTAAGTGAAGTCATTTTTTTCGACAACATGCTTTATCGCAAGCAAAACCCCTTGCATATAACATTTTCTGTCCATTGTGTCGTGGCGGATAGTCATAATTTGTCCCGAAGCTCCAAGAATAACTTCTTGAGACGCAATAAAGCCCGGCATTCTAACAGAATGAATATGAATATTTGAATAAGAAGTACCGCCACGAGCCCCTTCTATAGTCTCTGTTTCTTCACAATTATCCTTTGTAAAATCAGATTTTGCTTCTGACATAAGATTTGCAGTTTTGATAGCAGTACCTGAGGGAGCATCTTTCTTTTGGTTGTGGTGAAATTCTACAATTTCAGCATTATCAAAATATTTTGCAGCCAATTTTGAGAACATCATCATTAAAACAGCACCTGTCGAAAAATTAGGAGCTATTAAACACCCTGTATGTTTAATATGAGAAAGATTTCTCAAAGTTTCAATTTCTTTGTCTTTTAGACCTGTTGTTCCGATAACAATTTTTATCCCGTTATTCAAACAAAATTTTGCATTTTCGTATATAGAGTCAGGCTGCGTAAAATCTACAAGAACATCAATATCTTGTACTCTGTAAGCATCTTCTATAGAATGATACATACCTCCTGATGCAATATCAATCTGTGCCACAAGTTCTGTATCAGGGCAATTTATAACAGTTTCACAAACTTCTTTTCCCATTTTTCCCATAGCACCACAAACTGCAACTTTTATCATAATAATTTCTCCTTGTATACTACATTATAACATTTTTAATATTAGTTGTAAAATATTAAAAAAAATATTTTTACTATTGCCATAAAAATTTATTATACATATAATCAATTTATAAAGGAGGAAAAAATGGCAGATTCAAAAATTTTAGCAGCAATCGACAGAACTGATACTGAACAATTACAAATTTCAATAAGTGAATATAAAGGCAAAAGCTACTTAAACATGAGAATATTCTATACAACTGATGAAGGTGCAACTTGGATACCTACAAAAAAAGGAGTGACATTCTCACCGGAACAAATAGATATTTTAGAAGAAGCAATTCAAGAAGCTAAAAAAGAATTTATGGCTGAATAAAATGATTGAAAATCTTGATAAAGATTATACAGAAGATGAGCCGGCTTTAAAACACAAATACGCCCTTGCACTTGTCAATATAAAGGGCTTAGGTGTAAAAACATTTAGTTATCTCATCCCTGATGATATGCAAGACAAAATTAAAATCGGACAAGCAATTTTAGTACCTTTTGGCAGACAAGGATTAGTAAATGCCTTTTGTGTCGGCTTTTCGAATTATTTACCGAAAGAAATTAAAGCAAAAAAAATTAATAAAATTCTGGATGAAGAATCTTTATTTTCGATAGAATACTTAAAACTTTTAGAATGGGTAGCCAATTATTATTGTTGCGATCTAGTAACTGTTTTAAATGCGGCTATCCCGCTAAAACTTATAGAAAAAGCTAATAAAACAGAATCAGTAATTGAATTTTTATCGTATAAAAATTCAACAAAAAGGCAAACAGAAATATTACAAATACTTGAAAAATCAGGTAAAATGCCGCTTGTTATGCTTGAAAAATATGCAAAAACTACTCGCTCAACCCTTAAAAAATTGGAAAATATCGGATGCGTAAAAATTTTTCAAGAAGAATTATATAGAAACCCGTTAGATATCTTAAACATAACGGAAAAAGAACAGCTATTTGAACTTTCACAAGAACAACAGAATGTATATAATGGTATAAATAATAAAATTAAAGAGAAAGCACAAAACATACTTCTTCATGGAGTGACAGCATCAGGTAAAACTGAAGTATATTTTAAATTAATAGATGATACCATAAAATGCGGAAAAAATGTTCTATTTTTAGTTCCTGAAATTGCTTTGGCCTCTCAACTTACCAAAAGACTAGCAAAAAAATTTGGAACAGATGAGGTTGCAATCTGGCACAGCAGCATATCTGACGGTGAGCGTTATGATGTTTGGAAAAAATTGTACAAAAATGAAATAAAAATACTTGCTGGAGCTCGTTCTGCTGTATTTGCACCTTTACAAAATATAGGATTAATTATTATTGATGAAGAACATGAAGGAGCATATAAACAAACAACACCTTCACCAAGATATGATGCAAGAACAGTTGCAAGAAAACTTGCAGAATTTCATAATTGTTCATTGATTTTAGGCTCGGCAACTCCTGATATTTCTTCATATTACAAAGCACTAAATGAGAATAATTTGTTTGAATTAAAAAAACGATACAACAATGCAAAAGTTCCTCCGGTAACCGTTATTAACATGCAAGAGTACGGACGCTCTGCTTACAAAAATATTATTTCAATTCCGTTAAAAAATGAAATTGAACAAACCCTTCAAAATAATCAACAGGTAATTTTGTTAATTAACAGACGAGGATTTTCAACATTTACACAATGTAAAGCATGCGGACATGTGATAGAATGTCCGAACTGTGCAATTCCAATGATTTGGCATTCAAAAGATCAAATGCTAAAATGTCATTATTGCAATCATACCGCTTATTTTCCTGATTTTTGCCCGGAATGTGGTTCTGATGCTCTCAGAAATAGCGGAGTCGGTACGCAGAAAATCGAACAATATATTAAAGATTATTCCCTGAAAACACTACAGAAAGAATAGACAGTGATATTTTGACCAGAAAAGGTGAACACATAAGACTTTTAGAAAAATTTCAAAATAAAGAAATTGATATTTTAGTAGGCACACAAATGATTGCAAAAGGGCTTGATAACCCTAATGTTACACTTGTTGGAGTAATATCTGCTGATGCAAGTTTTAATCTGCCTGATTTTAGAGCTTCAGAAAGAGGATTTCAACTATTAACGCAAGTTGCGGGACGTGCCGGCAGAGGTGAATTTGCCGGAAAAGTATTTTTTCAAACTTATAATCCTGATTTTTATGCTTTAGAAAGCGCAAAATCTCAGAATTATGAAGAATTTTATAAAACGGAAATAAACGCTAGAGAAGAATTTGATTATCCGCCTTTTAGTAAAATAATAAGGCTTATATTAAGTTCAGAAAACAATTTTCGTACTGAAAAATCTGCACAAGAAATTGTACTTAGACTTTCGACAATGATTGAAAAATTTGGAATCACTGAAAGAATAGAAGTTTTAGGCCCAACACCATGCGTGATTGAAAGAATTAATGGTAAATACAGATTTCAAATTATTATCAAAAATAAATTAGACGAAAAAGGTCATAAATTTATATCCGGTTTTTTGAATAAAATAATTATGCCAAAAGATATAAAATTATCTGTTGATGTAGACCCTCTTGATATTTTATAAAAAAAAGTCACACATCTTTGTGTGCGACTTGAACAATAATCTTGGGAGGAGATTTGGGGATAGTTGTACATGCATGATAATGCAAGCATGCCAAATTTGTTACAGTTGGATTTAAAAACTTAATAAAAATTTACAATTACTTGATTTTATAATATAATAGTTGTTGAGGTAAAATTATGAAAATTCTTGTAATTAATGGTGTAAATATGAATATGCTTGGAATTCGAGAAACCGAAAAATATGGAAGCATGACTTTAAAAGATCTTGAAAAAGATTTATACGCATATTCATTTGAAATTGGAGTTGATATCGAAACATTCCAGAGCAATCACGAAGGCGAAATTGTTGAAAAAATTCATTCTTCAAAAAATCAATTTGATGCAATTGTAATAAATGCCGGCGCATATACTCACACAAGCATAGCAATAAGAGATGCAATTGCTGCAGTAAATGTACCCACAGTAGAAGTACATATGACAAACATTTATAAGAGAGAAGAATTTAGGCACAACTCTTATTTAGCAGGTGTTTGCATTGGTCAAATCTCCGGATTTGGAATCAATTCTTATAAATTAGGGTTGAAAGCTGTAAGCGACTACATAAATAAAAATTAAAAGGGGACAAAATATCTCCGGCAATTGCCGGATAAAAAATTATAGTTATAAACTATTTTTGAAACTCTTCAACAAAAGCTTGAGCTACGTTTAATGCTTTTGCTTGAGGATTTTCGACACCGGCATCTTTGTATCTGTTTTCAGCAAGCTCTGCAATCTCCATTGCTTTGCGAGCTAAATCGGGATCTGATACAAATGTCTTAATATCATTTTCGATATTATCAACTTTTACACCTGATCTGTCCGCAGGGTTATCCGGTATTTCATTTATTTCTTTCACAGTAGTCTGAGCGGCAGGAACTTCAACAGGCTGCTCCTGATTAGCTTCAGGTTTAACCTGTTCTATTTTCTGCGGTTGTTGCGTTTGCTGTGGAATGGGTGTTTTAGGAATTTCATTCATAAGCACATCCTCATTTTTAAGATTACTGTCTCATATCTCGTTTATTGTTCTAAAACGTATAAACAATAAATTTTGCTAGTTTGTAAAAAAAAAATTACAAAAATTAATATATAATCTTTTTTTAATTACTGTTTATGATATATTTAATGTACGATAATATTTAATACTTTATATATATTTTATATAAAGTATACAACATTAAGGGAAGTATTGCAACTATGAACTTTACTAATTTTTTTAGTAACATAAATCCAAAAGAAGTAATTAAAAATTTACCTGATGCCGTATTGGTAGTTGATTCTGAAGGTAAAGTAATTTGGTCAAACGATAAAGCCTCAATTATTTTTGAAACTAATGAGTTAAAAGGGTTGTATTTTAACGAAATTGTAGCAAACGGTATTGAATTATCAGAAAAGTCACATTCCAGAAGGAATTCAGTTGTAACGGGAGCATTTACCGTTGAAGGAAAAGAATTTTTTATTGAAATGAACGCAAAAAAGTATATTGACCAATACTTTGTTACTATTAGAGATATTACAGCAATGACAAATGTACTGGCAAATGCTGAACGTACAGGAAGATTAAACAAAGAAAAAAATGTAATGCTTTCTAAATTGGCAAATGAATTTAAATCTCCGGTACAATCAATAATTGGGTTTTCTCAAGCTCTTTTAGACGGATTGGGCGGTGAAATTTCAGAGAAACAAGATAAATACGTTCGAATTATCAATAAGAATTCTACGGAATTGTTATATTTTATGGAGAAATTCTTTGAATTTTCAAAAGCAGAGTCATCATTATTTAATTATGATCCGCAATCTTTTGATATAGTGAATACAATTCAAACAGTTGTAAAAAATAACGAAGCTGAACTAAATTCTAAAAATTTAATAGTTAATTATGATTTTGAGGACTTTAATAAGAAAACAGTATACAATGATGAATCTTGTATAAAACTTGTATTGCAGAATATATTGGAATCCGCAATAAAGCTTACCGATGTCGGAACAATAAATATAAAAATAGATCATCCTGATGCTGAGTTTGTTGAAAACAGCGGGGCAAGAGTTGTAGGAAATATTTCTGAAAATGATTTTATAAGAATTGCAATAAATGATTCCGGCATGGGGCTTTCTAAAATTGAACTTGACGGATTATGCGAACCTTATACAAAAATGGAAAAAGCTAATAAAAAAGCTATTTTACGCTCACTTACATTAGGAACTGCAAACACAATACTAAAACGTATCGGAGGAGCTTTAAATGTTGAATCTGCAGTAATGAAAGGCTCAACATTTACAATTACTTTACCTGTAAAGAAAAATATGGGGAGTTTATGAGTAACGTAATTCTAAAAAATGTTACAAAACGCTACGACAACAAAAAAGATGTTTTAAAAAATATATCTCTTGAAATCAAAGATAAAGAGTTTGTAGTTCTTGTCGGTGCATCAGGATGCGGAAAGTCTACTCTTTTAAGGATGATTGCCGGTTTAGAAAATATTTCGGAAGGTGAAATATATATTGATAATAAACTTGTTAATAATGTTCATCCTAAAGATAGAGATATAGCTTTTGTGTTTCAGAGTTATGCTTTATATCCGCATATGACAGTGAGAGAAAACATTGCATTTGGTTTAAAAATGCGAAAAGTTGATAAAGCAACAATTAACAAAAAAGTTGAAGAGGTTAGTGAAATTTTGAACTTAACTGAATATTTGGATCGAAAACCAAAACAATTGTCAGGAGGTCAAAGACAACGTGTTGCCTTGGGACGTGCAATGGTCAGAAATCCAAAGGTTTTTTTAATGGATGAGCCTTTATCAAATCTTGATGCAAAACTACGTGTTGAGATGCGTTCACAAATAAAAAAATTGCACGAAAAATTACAAACAACTTTTATATATGTCACGCATGATCAAACAGAAGCTCTTACAATGGGAGATAGAGTTGTAGTTTTAAATAATGGAATAATTCAGCAAGCAGATACACCGGAAGAAATATACAATCATCCTGCGAATAAATTTGTTGCAGGATTTATCGGTTCACCACAAATGAATTTTATAAAATCTGAGGATTTTCCGATAAATTTAAAAGAAAACTCAATAATTGGGATAAGACCTGAAAAAATGGTATCAGGCGGTGATATAAAATTTTCTGTAAATATTGACATGACCGAACTTCTGGGAAGTGAGAAAATTGTTTATTTTACAATAGGCGAGAGTAAGTGTTCAGCAAAACTTCCATCTGAATATAAAGTTGAAAATACACTGGAATTAAGTATAAACAAAAAAGATATATACTTTTTTGAATAATTTTATTCTTTATCAATCCAAACAATCGTGATATTTAATTTTTTTGCAAAAGGATTGTTTTCATTCCAAAAACAGTTTTTTGCAATAGAGTCGTAAAATTTTATTTTATCCGACAATTTTCTTGTATAATCTAATAAGTCCATATTACCATTATACAAATATTTATAAATAGTTAATCCCTAAAAAGTATAAAAAAAGCCTCTCAAATGAGAGGCTTTTTTTATTCGACATCATTAGAATTAAATTTTTCTTCATTAACAGTAAGAGCTATTCGCTTATCAGTCGGATTAAATTTTAATACGAAAGTATCAATCTTATCACCAACTTGAAGAATAACATCTTTTTGATTTTGTAATTCAACAACCTCAGCATGAGGTAAAAGTGCCTCAACACCCGGAAATACTTCAACAAAAGCACCGAAATGTTTAATTCTTGTAATTGTACCGACAACTTTATCGCCTTCTTTAATAGTTTTTTCCGCTTCTAACCACGGATCAGGCTCAAGATTTTTAAGGCTTAAAGATACTCTTTGCTTATCGTTATCAACTGCAATAACTTCGACATCAATTTTGTCACCTACATGCAAAATATCTGTCGGATGGTCAATCCATCTCCATGAAAGTTGAGAAAGAGGTAACAAACCATCAATTCCTCCGAGATCAACAAAAGCACCGAAATCCGTAATTCTTACAACATCTCCTTTAACAACTTGACCGGGTTCAATTTGTGAGAATACATTTTTTCTTGCTTCTACCGCAGTATCATCATAAACTTTTTTATTTGAAAGTATGAAGTTGTTTTGTTGAGCATCGAGAGTAAGTATTTTAAGTTCAATTTTACCGCCTACTTCCAAATCAGATTCTTTAATTCTCAATTGAGAAGATGGTACAAAACCTCTTACACCTGAAACTTCAACGAGAACACCGCCTTTAACAATGCCCACGATATTCCCTAAAATTGTTTCGTCGTCATTTTTAGCTTTTTCAAGTTCTTTCCAAGCATAAGCAAAATCAACTTTTCTTTTGGACAGAACAAATTTTCCGTCTTCATCTTCTTCTCTTATGATAAGGAATTCATATTCCGAGCCTTTTTCATATTTTTTTTCAATATCTTCACCTTTTTCAACAGCTTCATTTTCAGGAACAATAGCAATTGCTTTCGCACCGATATCTACCATTACGCCTTGACTGTCATATCCGCAAACAATACCTTTAACCAAATCGCCTTTTTGAAATTTGTAATCGTATTGTTTTAAAAGTTCTTCAAAATCTAATTCCTTTGATGTCATAATCAACTCCATCCTGTTACTATTCTGTTGCGAATAATAGTAGCAAAGTTTTTAAAATTTGTAAAGATTTATCTTAAGATTGCTTAATATTTGAACTAATTTTAATATTTTCACCAAACAATTCTATTGCTATTTTTTTATACTTACCTTTGATTTTTTTGAATGTTTCAACCATTCCTGCGGAATCGAACAAAGTAATTTTTTTAATATTTCCGTTTTCATCTTTGTAGTTGTACCTTGATGGTCTAACAGGTAAATCTATAACACTATCAGAAGTAACATGCATATTTCTTGCAGCTGCATAGTCAATACCCGCTTGTCTTCTTAAAAACCCGTTTAATCTTTGAATAATCATATTTTCTCCTTTTTTTGATAAGAATAGAAAATATAAAAATAAAATTTTTTGTTATTTAAATAACTTATATTTTACAAAACTTGACAAAAAAATACCCTCATTTCTGAGGGCATTTTTTTTGAGCTTTAGTTTACTTAACACAAGGTAAAGCATCTGTATATGAACCGGTCCAACGTATGAATTTTGTCGGTTTACCTCTGCCGTTTCCTGGCTGAGTTTTTCCGTTACAATCAAGTTCGAATTGAACTCCTTGTAATTGTTGTAATTCAGGATGTTTTCTTATATTTTCCGGTGTCAATATATCACTGAAATTGGTATGTAATCTTACTGCAATTACAGTTTTCTTTTTGCCGTTAACTTCAACTTGTTTTGTTGGTATTGTATTCAATTTAAAATCTGTTATACCGTGTTTTAGTTTCAAGCCATGTGCAACTGCTTTTTGCATTTTAGCATCTATAGGCTTACCATCTATTCTATATGTTGCAGCAACTATAGACTGCCAACCGGTCTTACCGTCTGCATCAGTTTCGTAATCACAGATATCTTCAAAACATGGTTCAGGTTGTGGTTGTACCTGTGGTGTTTGATCTACGACTGGTTGTTGTGGTTGTTCTTCTACAACTGGTGGTTGTTCTTCAACTACCGGCGGTTTTTCATGTTGTTGTGGTTTGTTGATAGCATAATTATGCTTAATCTTTTCACCATGGTCACTTAAGAATGGTGCTGCTGCCAAGCCTGTAACTGTACCTGCAGCGCCGCCAATCAATTCACCTGAAATATAAACTGATGCTTCAGCTGCTGCATCTGCTGCTGCACCTGATGCTGCACCTGCTGCAGCATCACCTGCCACTGCTCCTGCAGTTGAAGCTGAAGTTGATTCACTTGTTATAATAATATCACCCAAAATATGACCGGCTAAATAACCTGCTGCGGCTGAGCCTCCTATAACACCTCCTCTAATTTGAGTTGTATGGTTGTATTCAGTACTCATACCTGCATCTTTTGTATAATGTCCTTCTTTATGCGTAGTTACGCCATCCAATTGTGCATTTGCACGGCGTTCTTTTAAACTTACACGATAATCTTCAACTGCATCACCCTGATTACCGATATTTGCTCTGCGTAATGCACTTTCTTTTAACTTCATGTTAGAGAAGTTGCCATTTTCATCACGAAATTCTTTATTTTTTCTTGTAGCTTTTGAAGCATAGATATTTTTTACTAAAACATTATCAGCAGCTTCTTTTGCTTCTCTGCGGCTTAAGCCTTGATCCCTGTATTGTTTAACAAGTTCTTTTCTTTCTGCTTTTCTGGCTTTTTCAGCTTGTTTATATTCGGCTTTATCGGCATAAGTACGTGTGCCTTCAAATTCTTCTTTACGCTGTTCATTTTTTGCCATTTGTTTTGCAGCTTTTTTAGCTTCTTTTTCTGTTAAAAATATGTCGGAAAGAATTTCATTTCTTTTTTCCTTTTTTACACCGTTATCTTTCAAGGATTTATTTAGTTCTTTTCTTTCTTTTTTTGTCAGTACATACTTGACAGTACCTTCATCATCAACTATAGCACCGTATTGATTTATATCTTTTTCATACTGAGCCTGTAAATCTTTGAAGTTTTCTTTTGTTCTGCGTTGTTCTTTTAACAAAACATCATCACCTTCATAATTTAGATTTACAGTAAATTTTTTATTTTCATTATCTGCAGTATTTGCTCCATCTTTTGGAGCATTTGTCACACTGTCTAAAGTAGCTTTAGCTTCATCAGCTATTTGTTGGTATCTGGCAGAATAATCAACAGTCAACCCCGGAATTCCAAAGTTTGTTTTATTTGCTGCATCATCAATACCTTTTTGTTGTGTTGGTTTTCCAATTGGAACAGTTACCGATTTGTTTTCAGGTTCTTGAACTCCATCTTCAAAAATCTGTCCTTTTTTACCATAGGCCGGATTTACACCATTAATTTCTAATCCCATAATTTCCCCTTTCAAATATCCTTAGTATAAAATTATCCCCTATACCTCTATAAAAAAATTTTTGTTTTAAAAATTGCATGGATACATGTTTTTTTGAAAAAACTTATTTTCTGAAATTTAGGATACAAAAGAGTTTAAGGTAATAAAACTCTTCTTAATATTTGTTAACATATTAATAGATATATAATAATTATCGAAAAATTAGACTAAAATTTCTAGCTAAATGCTTTAAAAGACCTGTCAACATTTTTACTTATAACTTCTTTAATAGAATCATATTCTGTTTGCAATGCTGTATGTTCAGTATCAAGTTTCTTTAAATCCTGATCGTACTTATTATCTTTATTTTCGATTTCC
>Ga0247610_10004147_pt1 | contig 15582 bp, 13 predicted proteins | sample 174DNAGHGhighgp2_FD_193483 | JGI IMG/M metagenome (GOLD analysis project Ga0247610, IMG submission 193483) | Sheep rumen microbial communities from Palmerston North, Manawatu-Wanganui, New Zealand - 1742 DNA GHGhigh gp2 | ecosystem: Host-associated > Mammals > Digestive system > Stomach > Rumen... | reverse complement strand
GGCCTTGCCTTGTGCCTTGTAGTTCATGTTGATGAGGGCATGGGCGCCTTTGAGGTCGGCCATGAGCGAGCCCATCATGCCACCGGGAAGGCCGCTCCCGAGCATCAGTGAGTTGATGTAACGGTTGCGCGGATCGATCCAGTAGCCGAGGAAGTCGTCGATGAACGATTGCGTCATGCTGCGGGCGGCCATGTAGGCCTTCATGTCGATGTCCTTGACGAGGAATCCGGCATCCTTCAGCATGGCTTGCACGCTGATGACGTCGGGGTGGACGGTGCCCCACGACAGCGGCTCCATGGCCACGTCGACGTAGTCGCAGCCGGCCTTGCACACTTCAAGCACCGAGGCCATCGAGAGGCCCGGGGTGGTGTGGCCATGGTATTGCACCTTGATTTCGGGGTGTTGTTTCTTGATATGCTCGACGATGCGGCCCAAGCTGACGGGGCGACCCACACCAGCCATGTCCTTCAGGGCGATTTCCTTGGCGCCGGCTTCGATGAGTTGGTCTGCGATCTTCATGTAGTACTCGGCGGTGTGCACCTGCGAGTGGGTGATGCTCATGGCGGCTTGCGAGATCATACCCGCTTCGTTGGCCCATTGGACCGACGGGATGATGTTGCGCACATCGTTGAGGCCGCAAAAGATACGGGTGATGTCGACGCCTTGGGCTTTCTTCACCTTATACATAAGTTGGCGCACATCGGCGGGCACAGGGTTCATTCTCAATGCGTTGAGGGCGCGGTCGAGCATGTGGCACTCGATGCCTCCTTTGTGCAATGCCGCCGTGAAAGCGCGTACCGACGGATTCGGGTTCTCACCGTAAAGCAGGTTCACTTGTTCGGCGGCGCCGCCGTTGGTCTCAACGCGGTCGAAGCAGCCCATTTCGATAATCAAGGGGGCGATTTGCTCCAATTGGTCCTTGCGTGGCACGTATTTGCCTGACGACTGCCACATGTCGCGGTAAACCAGGCTGAATTTGACTTCTTTCTTGCTCATATTTAGTGTTTTTTATACCTTATTTAATTGGGGTTGCAAAGGTACAACTTTTCCCGCGAATTCATTCAAAAAAAACGGCTTGTTTCGCTTGTTTATTAAAAAAGTACTATCTTTGCAGCGGTTCTTAGGCGGATTTTATTCCGCCGACTTATAGAAACACGAAGCGTTATGCTCGTCTTGTAGTTGAAAACGTGAGAAACTTTCGTAAGCAAGACAGTGTAATGGTTCGCGCGTTATGCGTGGGCTGTTATTGCTGCATCTTCTTACAAGGTAATTCTCACGACCCTCAACTAAAGATGTGGCATGTCAGTGCCACGCTTCTTTTGTATAAACTTTCCTTTGTGGTGCTGAAAAGGGAATAAATGGTTGCGCCCGACACGGATATAGGGATTAAAAAATGAAGAAATTGTTTTTACTCATTAGTCTTGTCGCCTTATCAACAATTGGATTTGCGCAGAATAAGGGAGAAAAGTACATTGTCACTTCTGCCAATGTATCTTTTGGGAATTCCTCTTCAGAAATCACGGACGGATATCAATCTGTAGTGTCAAAAAAACCACTTGCAACTAATTTTGGCATTGGAGCAGGTTTTGGCTATTTTGTTGCCAAGAATTTTCGATTAGAATTATACCTTTCGGGATATGCAGACTCAAATCCAGCAGAAAAATCTGGAGAAATATGGTTAAAAGATAAGTATAAAGGTTTTAATGTCAATCCGAATTTATCATATTATGTTAGGCTGGCCGAAGGTTTTTATTATACTCCAGAGGTTGGAGCGAGTATTGGATGGGGGAAAAACACTTACGAGAAATCAACAAGCCAATCAACCAATTACAATTACAGTGATTATGCATTTTATGTTAATTTGTTAGCATTTCAGTGTCGTGTAAGTCAAAGTTTTGCATTGGGAATTGTCGTTGGTGAAGCGTCATATCGAATCAGAAATTATAATATCAGTTCCAACAATAATGATGGTCAATATAAAGTCAATCAGTTATTGTTTAATCTGAATTCTGGTGGTATTTATGCGCACTTCTATTTTTAAAAGTATTTGTTCTTTTAGTTTTCAAACAGAAAGCCTTGAATATCAGCATTTGTAATGCAAGACGAAGAAAAGACAAAAAAATGGGCGCGGCAATCATGTCGCGCCCTTTCTTTACACTGCCGCCAATTCCCGCCCAACGGCATGAATCGTGTCGAGGATCAAGGCCATTCGGGCTTTGCTGGCGTTTTACATACCGCTAATACGAAAAAAAGGACGCTTTGTCGTCCTGTTTTTGTTTTCTGTGTGAAATTTTTGACAAAAATGTCAATTATTTGAAATAGAAGTGTTACTTTTTGCTGTGTGAAAATTTCGTCATATATGTCAAAAATTTGAAATAGACTATGAGAATAGAAAGAGACAGATATATGCCAAATTTGGAAAAAGTTGAACAAGAAAAGAAAGTGTTGACTGAAAACCCCGATTCATTTAAGAAAATCATAGTGGTCAAGGATAGAATCAAACTAAAAAGAAATGAGAAGGGAATCGTGACAATGAGCATCTTCGATTTCCTTTTCTCCCCTAGTGCTATCAATTTGTAAATTGTAAAAATGTAGAGACGTGCCATGGCGCGTCTCTACAAATGTTCAATTCAATTAGAACAATCCATCAAGGATGTTGTCCTCCACCAAATTCGGCATCGTGACCTTCAGCTTAGGCTCAGCCTCCATGGCGCGTTTGATGGCGAAGGTGGCGCCTTCGTTGCGGGCCCAGTTGCGGCGGGCGATACCGTTGTTCACGTCCCAATGCAACATGCTGTGGAGTCTGCGGTCGGCATCGGCACTGCCGTCGAGGACCATGCCGAAGCCACCGTTGATGACTTCGCCCCAGCCCACGCCGCCACCATTGTGGATGCTCACCCAGGTGGCACCACGGAAACTGTCGCCGATGACGTTCTGCACAGCCATGTCGGCGGTGAACGACGAACCGTCGTAGATGTTGGAGGTCTCACGGAACGGGCTGTCGGTGCCGGAAACGTCGTGGTGGTCGCGACCAAGGACGACGGGACCGCTCAGGCGACCGTCAGCAATGGCCTTGTTGAATTCGGCAGCAATCTTGGTGCGGCCTTCGCAGTCGGCGTAGAGGATTCGGGCTTGCGAACCCACCACGAGGTGGTTCTCCTGTGCGCCACGGATCCACTGGATGTTGTCGCGCATCTGTTGCTGGATTTCGGCAGGAGCCGTGCGGGCAATCTCCTCAAGCACATGGCAGGCGATGTCGTCGGTGACGGCCAAATCCTCGGGCTTGCCAGAGGCACACACCCAACGGAAGGGGCCGAAGCCATAGTCGAAGCACATCGGACCCATGATGTCCTGCACGTAGCTGGGATAACGGAAGGTGCCGTCTTCTTTCATGATGTCGGCGCCAGCGCGGCTGCTCTGCAGCAGGAAGGCGTTGCCGTAGTCAAAGAAGTACATGCCCTTGGCGGTCAGCTTGTTGATGGCGGCCACATGGCGGCGCAGCGAAGCCTGCACCTTCTCCTTGAAGAGTTCAGGATTCTCGGCCATCATGGTCTTGGATTCCTCAAACGACTGGCCTACAGGATAGTAACCGCCTGCCCACGGGTTGTGCAGTGAGGTCTGGTCAGAACCGAGGTCGACATGGATGTCGTGTTCGGCGGCATATTCCCAAAGGTCGACCACGTTGCCTTGGTAGGCATACGAGCGGGCTTCCTTCTTGGCGAGGCTTGCGTTGACGTGCTTGAACAGTTCCTCGATGTTGTCGTACACCTCATCGACCCAGCCTTGCTGATAGCGTTTCTGCGTGGCAGCGGGGTTGATTTCGGCGGTGATGCTCACCACGCCGGCGATGTTGCCAGCCTTGGGTTGGGCACCGCTCATACCACCGAGGCCAGCGGTGACAAACAACTTGCCAGCGGTGCTGCCGCCGTGTTTGCGGGCTGCATTGAGCACGGTGATAGTGGTGCCGTGGACGATGCCTTGTGGTCCGATATACATATAGGAGCCGGCGGTCATCTGGCCGTATTGTGTCACGCCAAGGGCGTTGTAGCGCTCCCAGTCGTCGGGTTTGCTGTAGTTCGGGATCATCATTCCGTTTGTGACTACCACGCGCGGGGCGTCCTTATGCGAGGGGAAGAGGCCCATAGGGTGACCGCTGTACATGGCCAAGGTCTGGTCTTCATCCATGTTGGCAAGGTACTGCATCACGAGGCGGTATTGTGCCCAGTTCTGGAAGATGGCGCCGTTGCCGCCGTAGATGATGAGTTCATGCGGGTGTTGAGCCACGGCAGGGTCGAGGTTGTTCTGGATCATCAGCATGATGGCTGCGGCCTGCTTGCATTTGGCAGGGTATTCCTCTATCGGGCGGGCGTACATCTTATAGGACGGACGGAAACGGTACATGTAGATGCGGCCGTATTTCTCCAGCTCCTCGGCAAACTCGGGGGCCAAGGTGGCGTGGAACTTGGCGGGGAAGTAACGCAAAGCGTTGCGGATGGCCAGCTTCTTCTCTGCCTTCGTCAAGATGTCCTTGCGCTTGGGCGCATGGTTGATGGTTGTGTCGTATGGTTTCACTTCCGGCAGTTCATCGGGGATGCCGGCAAGAATCTCTTTTTGGAAATCGTTGAGTGCGTTCATTTTATGATATTTTTATGTGATATTTCTCAAAACGGCAAAGATAGAAAAAAAAACTCATTCCCATAAAAAGAATAATGTGTATTTTTGTCCTCAAATCTTTTGCAATGAAACGTCTAAAAACACTATTTGTCCTACTGTTTCTTTTGTCGTTTTTTGGGAAGGCGCAAACCAAAGAATTACAAAACTATAAATCAGCCTTTGAAGTCGCTTACAAAGCCTGCCCTGACATTCCTCAAGGCATGCTCGAAGCTATTTCGTTCACCAACACGCATTGCCATCATTTGACAGACGCGAACTATTTCCACGACGGCCCCGATGCCATGCCGCGAGCTTACGGCTTGATGGGATTGGTGAAGGATGGCAAAAACTATTTCCGTGAAAACCTGCATTTTGTATCAGGATTGTCTGGCATTTCGGAAATGGAAATACTAGAAAGCCCAGCTGCAAACGTTTTGGCCTACGCCAAGGCTTTTGAGCGACTATCCAAAGAGCGTAATGCAAAAGAAATAGAAGGCTATCTTTCTGTCATCCAGCAACTTTCGGAATTGCCGATAGTGGAGGAGAAGGACATCTATCCCATGCAGAGCATGTTGTATTCGGTGTGCCTGTTCCTCAATGATGAGGAAAAAGCTGAACAGTTTGGTTTTCGGAAATATGACATCAACTTAAAAGCCGTTTTTGCCGAGCATTATGATATGCTCACCGCTTCCGAATTGGGCATTTCGCGCAGCCCTGACTATCCTCCGGCCATTTGGGACCCGGCCCCCGAATGCAACTGGGAGCCACGTACCAAAGAAGTGAGTGCTGTCGTAATCCATTATACTGAAGGCTCCTACGCTGGCTGCATCAGCTGGTTCAAAAACTGCGATGCGCAGGTGTCGGCGCATTATGTTATTCGCTCCGTCGATGGCCAGGTCACCCAAATGGTGCGCGAAAAAGACAAGGCTTGGCACGCCCGCACAGCCAACGGCTATACCATCGGCATCGAGCATGAAGCCTACGGCAATGTCTGGGAGTTTTTCACCGAAGCGATGTACCGGTCGTCGGCTAATCTGGTGCGGAGTATTTGTTCGCGCTACGACACTATCAAAGGCTACCGCACGCATGACCGCGACACTTTGGACAACGGCTTTTGCATCAATAACGGCCTTTATAACCTCGGCGGTGAAGGGGCTTGCATCCAAATTCGCGGGCATCAGCACTATCCTGACCAAAGCCACACCGACCCGGGACCGTATTGGGACTGGAACTACTATTACAAACTCATCAACGAGGGTGCGCCAGTCACCGTCATGGAAGGTGAGGAAGGCCGCCTCGACCATCTGAATTATGGCGACGATGAACGCAAGATTTGGGTGATTCGTGGCCCAGAAGAGTCAACTATTGAACTGAACTTCAGTAGCTTTAGTTTGGAGACGGATTTCGACTTCCTTTGGGTTTATGATGGTGATAATGTTTTTGCCCCAAAAATAGGCCGATGGAATACGCAGAGTCCTGGAACAGTGCAGTCATCGGGCAACGTGATGTGTGTGGAGTTCCGCTCCGATTGCGCTACCACGGATACAGGCTGGGAGGCCTCTTGGCAGGCTTTGATGCCCAGTGTGCCGATTCCTGAGGTGGAGGCTCCAAAGGGGCTTTATCCCAACCCGACTAATGGAAAATTTACGATTTATTCTGAAAGTGAGGGCTACACCGATGTGTCGGTTTACGATTTGTATGGCAATCAGATGGTGCCGAACCTCCGTTTTGTAAAATCGGTTGAAATTGATGCAAGCACATGGCCTTCTGGGGTTTATATTGTCAACTATGGTGCCCCTGTTACAATGGGCAAGGTGGTCAAGTTGGTGAAGCTGTAAACTGTCGGATGATACAATAATCAGCCAGAGATTGCGTTCTCTTATGGAAAATTCCTATCTTTGCACCCTATTTTGTTTTGGAATGAGAAAAACAATCATCTTAAGAAAAGCATGGATACTGCTTTCGACCTTGCTGCTGACGACTTTCGCGATGGCACAGGACCCATGCGAAATCACTTGCAGCGCCGAAATGCCTGTGTGCAGTGAGTCAGCTGTGACTCTTAGCGTACCAAATAATTATCAGCATTCCTTTTCCTGGTCGCCTGGTGGCCAGACCACAAGTAGCATCACTGTGCATCCGTTTGTGACCACGACTTATAGTGTCGAAGTCCGTGACGTTGAAAGTGGTGATGTGATTTGCCAAAACGAAATCACTGTTGAGGTGAAGCCGCGTTTCGAGGTCAATTTCCGGCAAGTGAAACTGACTTGCAGCAACCGTGAGGAAGAGAATGGAAGGAATGCACAAGTGTTGGCTATGGTTGACAGCCTTTCAAGTGTGTATGAACCACCTTTCGTATACGAATGGCAGGTCAGCCCGCTGCATATTGCTCCCAACGACCCTACATGGGCCATTGGTTTGGAGGCCTACAAGTATTATTATATTAAGGTGACGGATGGTCGTGGCTGCACCCAAAAAGACAGCGTCACGCTGAAAGCATACCCCAATCCTGTGGCAGAAATCAGCGCTGACCCAGGCGATACCGTCTATCTGCAAAATCCACATGTAACCTATTCATTCGAAAATCTTACGGCTGACTCGTTGGATATCAGTAATTTCTATTGGATTTTGAATCAGCAGTACAACCTCACATCAACGGAGCTTGAACCTCGTTTCACCTATGTGGAAACGGGCGATTACTCCGCCGAACTGAAGGTCTATAATCCTCAGGGTTGCGACACTACTTATTTCCATTCCATTAGGGTTGAGCCAGTGAAACTGAAGATACCGAATGTGTTTACTCCCAATGGCGATGGCACTAACGACTATTTCATCATCTCGCTTGACGGTGGTAACGACATGCCATCGGGAGGCGAAACCAGAGACGGAGATGAAAATGGTGGTTCGGCTCTTGAATATGAGAACTATGAGCCGCTGAATCGGTATTATGAGTCTTCGGAGTTGACCATTTTCAACCGCTGGGGACGTGTCGTGTATCATTCCACCGACTATCAGAATAATTGGGATGGAGGCGGGCTGCCTGATGCCACCTATTTCTATGTGCTGAAATGCCACGGATTGAAGAATGATGCCACCTACCAAGGCTCAGTAATGATTATCAAATCCCAAAGACAATGAAAAACTTATTGAATATCAGACAACTGTTTCTAGTTTTTGTTTTTGGTTTGTGCTTGATGCCGGCTTGCAAGGAGAAAAGTGGAGGTAAACTTTCCACTGACTTGGTGACCAGCCCTAAGTCGGCGACAGAAACCTCTAACAAACAGGCGGCCATCAAGTTTGAAAAAGAGGAACATGATTTTGGTTCATTGTTGCAAGGTGAGGTGGTGAGTTATTCCTTCCATTTCACTAATACAGGTAACATGCCGCTGATTATTAGTGAAGTGGGCTCAAGTTGTGGCTGTACTGTAGGGGATTATCCTCGCGAACCAATTGCTCCGGGCAAGAAAGGTGACATCAAAGTGACCTATAATAGCACAGGCCATCATGGTTTCCAAAGCCGCACTTTGACCGTCATGTCGAACACAAACCCTGCCAAGACCACCCTTCGCATTAAAGGTAAAGTTCTTACCCCTGATCAGTATTAAATTCTTTAAATCATACAAAATGAACAGTTTATTTATCTTACTCCAAGATCAAGCCCAACCTCAGGGCGGCTCCATGTATTCGAGCCTTATCTTTATTGTTCTTCTCATCGTCGTGTTTTGGTTGTTCTTCATTCGACCGCAGTCGAAGAAGGCCAAGGAAGAACAGAAATTCCGCGATGGTCTGCAAAAGGGAGACAAGGTGGTTACTATAGGCGGTTTCCACGGCAAGGTGACTGAGGTGAAAGATACCACAGTCATGATTTCACTGGCTCCGAATATTGAAGTTGAGGTTGAGAAGACCGCTCTTGTCCAAAATGGTGCCCGCGTCGGACAGGCTTAATGATGAACCCGTTTGATAACATCAGACAGAAGGCAGAACGCAAAGACAAGCGTTCTGTCCTTACTTTTCTTGTCTTTTTGGCCATTTCCACCGCATTGTGGTTTTTGATTAAGTTGTCGGAGAATTATACGACTCAGACAACTTTCAAGCTTCAATTTGTGGAGGTGCCTACTGACAAATGGGTTTCGTCGGATGACCAATCGGTGAAGATGTCGTTGATGATTGATGGCTTTCACACATTGCGTTGCAAGATGATTCGCGAGCCTAACCGTTTCGTCACCATTCCGTTGGACGAGGTGCCTTACCGCTTTGAGAGCGGCAACACCTATTCCTTCAGCAGCCAATATGTGGCGGAAAAGGTGGCTGAGAGGTTAGGTATTAACGCTTCCGACATCACGATGAATGATGCGAAGATTTATTTCTCTATGGATGCGCTGAAGATGAAGGTCGTTCCTGTCGTCTTGCAATCGGATATCAAAACCCAGCGGCAATACGACCTTTATGGCATTCCTGTGTTGGATCCTTCGTCGGTGACCATTTATGGCCCCCAAGAGGTCGTTGATTCAATAAAAGCGGTAAAGACGGAATTGCTTACCAAAACCAATGTGAACCAAAGCTTTAGCGCAACCTTGCCACTTGACCTACTCGACGGCCAAATCCGTTCGAATATTAAGGAGGTGAAAGCCGATGTGCAGGTGGAGCGGTTCACAGAGATGGATGTCGAAGTGCCTATTCATGTAACCTCCAACCAAAGAGTGCGTTTTTTCCCTGAAACGATGTCGGTGAAATGCCTTGTCGCCATACGTGACTATGCTTCCATCACTCCTGAGAGTTTCACGGTGACCGTCGACAAGCACCAGATGGAAGCCATGCAGCCCTTGCTGGACGTGCATCTTGCTTCCTGGCCTCCAACCGTTCAAATCTTGAGCACTCGCCCCGATAAGGTGGAATACTTGATTGTCCAATGAAAAAAATCGCCATCACAGGCAATATCGGCAGCGGTAAGTCGTGGGTGTGTGAACTTTGGTCGCAACGACTTGGTATCCCTGTTTACAATAGTGACACTGCTGCCAAGCAAATGTATTTCGTGCCTGAGGTGCGCAAGAAGTTGGTTGAACATTTCAGTAATGCCATATACCTCTCAGATACTGAAATTGATAGGAAGCATCTGGCTGACTTGGTTTTCCACGATGAAACCGCCCAGCGCGACTTGGAGGGTATACTCTATCCAGCTTTGTTCCTCGATTTTGAACAATGGATGGCAAAACAAAATGCGCCATACGTCTTGTTTGAATCGGCACTGGTTTTCGAGAAGCGTTTGGAGAAACAATTTGACGCCATCATCATGGTTTCGGCATCGGAAGCTACCCGTTTGCGCCGTGCCATGTTGCGCGACCATTGCGACGAGGCGACGATTCGTGCTCGAATGGCTAAACAGTGGCCCGAAGAAGGCAAACGCCTGTTGGCCGATTACGTTATCTGGCACGAAAATGACGACGAAGACGAGGCCCTGATGGAGCAAATCATGCGCGTACATGAGTTTTGCGGGCTAAATCCACAATGATGGTAAAGTTTTTTCTTGACTTATTGAATTTTTCCGTATCTTTGTCCCAAATCTGTAAATCTTCGGTTACGAAGAAACTTAATCTTTGAATTTTGAATATTAAATTTGAAATTTAGAATATTGATATGGAGAAAGTATTGCTTTTAGGCGATGAGGCCATTGCACAGGGCTTCATCGATGCTGGCGGCTCGGCCATCAACAGTTATCCGGGTACGCCTTCAACCCAAATCACAGAGTATGTCATCAACTCAAAACAGGCCAAGGAACTTGGTGTGATTGCCAACTGGTGCGCCAACGAGAAGACAGCCCTTGAGGCTTCCATCGGCGTGGCATACGCCGGCAAGCGTGCCATGACCTGTATGAAACACGTTGGTCTTAATGTGTGTGGCGACCCCTTTATGAACGCCGCCATCATCGGCACAAAGGGCGTCCTTGTCGTGGTGGCCGATGACCCGAGCATGTTCTCGTCGCAGGACGAGCAGGACAGCCGTTTCTACGGTCACTGGGCCATGATTCCCATGCTGGAGCCTTCCAACCAACAGGAGGCCTACGACATGGTGCACTACGGCTACGACCTGAGTGAGAAACTCGGCACCCCGGTGCTCTATCGTATCCCAACCCGTCTGGCTCACAGCCGTGCTGGCGTGGTGCGCAAGCCCGTCCGCCCGCAGAATGAGCTCACCGAGCCTGCTGATGCCAAATCGTTTGTGTTGCTGCCCGCCAACGCTAAACGTCTCTACCGCAACCTCATCGACAAGCAGCCCGCTTTCACTGAGGCTTCGGAGACCTCGGGCTTCAACAAATACATCGATGGCCCGAAGAAAAACATTGGTATTATCACAACAGGTATCGCCTACAACTACCTCATGGAAAACTTCCCTGATGGCAAGTGCCCGTATCCCGTTGTCAAGGTGACGCAGTATCCGCTGCCTTATGATATGATCAACAAGCTTTACGACGAGTGCGACGAAATCCTCGTCCTCGAAGACGGTCAGCCGTTCGTTGAAGAACTTATCAAGGGCTTCCTCGGCAAGGGCAAGAATGTCATGGGTCGTCTCGATGAGACTATCCGCCGCGATGGTGAGCTGAATGCTGAGAAGGTCGCCAAGGCCCTCGGTATGGATGTGCCTGTAATGTATAAGGTGCCAGAGGTGGTCACCAATCGTCCTCCTGCGCTCTGCCAAGGTTGCCCGCACGTCGATAGTTACAATGCTCTGAACGCTGTTATGGCTAACCATAAAGGTGGCAAAGTGTTTGGCGACATTGGCTGTTACACTTTGGGCTTCAACATGGGCGCCATCAATACCACAGTGTGCATGGGTGCCTCTATCACCATGGCCAAAGGCGCAAGCGAGGTGGGTATGTTCCCGAGCGTGGCTGTCATCGGCGACGGTACCTTCGGCCACAGCGGCCTGACTGGCCTCATGGACTGCGTCAACGAGAAGGCCAACGTCGTGGTCATGATTCTCGACAACGATATCACCGCTATGACGGGTGGTCAGCCTTCGTCGGCACATAACAAGATCCGCCGCATCTGCGAAGGCCTCGGTGTTGAACCTGAGCATATCCGCGACATTATCCCGCTGCCCAAGAACCACGAGGAGAATGTGAAGATCATCGAAGAAGAGGTGAATTATAATGGTGTTTCTGTTATTATACCTCACCGCACCTGCATTGTCGAACTCAAAAAGCACATGAAGAAGTAACTATGGCCTATAGCCAATGGCCTATGGCTGCCACAACGTAAAGGCAAGCCATAGGCCATAAGCCATCGGCGAGTTTTGAATTTTAAATATTGAATCTTAAATCCTGAAATCATGAAAAAAGATATAGTATTATGCGGCGTAGGCGGCGACGGCATCGTTTCGGTGGCCAAGATCATCTCTGACGCTGCCTTGAATATGGGCATGAACTTGAAACAGTCCGAAATCCATGGCATGTCGCAGCGCGGCGGCTCGGTGTTCTCGCACCTCCGCATCTCCGACGATGAGATTTTCGCTGATGTCATTCCCGAAGGTCAGGCCGACATCATTTTGTCGTCAGAGCCTATGGAAGCCTTGCGTTATCTGCCTTGGCTGAGCAAGGAGGGCTGGGTCATCACCAACAACGATCCCTTTGTCAACATCAGCAATTACCCCGACATGGAGAAGATCAACGCTGAGTTGGGCAAGCTGGAGCATGTCGTTTCCTTCAATGCTAACGAGATTGCCAAGCAGCTGAAGGCTCGTTCCAACATGGTGTTGTTGGGTGCCACAGTGCCTTATCTTGGCATCTCCATGGAGAAGGTTGAAGAGGCCATTGCTCACATTTTCGGCAAGAAAGGCCAAGAAGTCGTCGACCTCAACATTCAGGCCGTGCGTGCTGGCTATGCTCAGGCGAAAAAATAAAATATTATAAATCAAGCTATTATTGCTTTTTATCGAAAATTTTTCAAAAAAAAGTAAAAAAAAGCTTGTCAGTATTGAAAAAGGTTGTACTTTTGCACCCGCAAAGCAAAGCAATAGAGTTCTTTTTCAGGCTGGTCCGGTAGTTCAGCTTGGTTAGAATGCCTGCCTGTCACGCAGGAGGTCGCGAGTTCGAGTCTCGTCCGGACCGCAAGAGCGCAAGTGAGAAATCACCTGCGCTCTTTTGTTTAAGGTACAATCGCCTGCGATTGTCTTCTCCCATCCCAATGGGTTTCAATGCGGGAGGCATTGGCGGCGAAATCTGAAATTCTCAAATTCTTGATAAAAAGAAAAACAAATGTCTTTTCTTGATGAAATCAACCGTCGGCGGACCTTCGCCATCGTCAGCCATCCCGATGCAGGTAAGACTACTTTGACTGAGAAATTGTTGCTTTACGGCGGCGCCATCCAGGTAGCCGGTGCTGTGAAGTCGAACAAAATCCGCAAGACAGCCACTTCCGACTGGATGGAAATCGAACGGCAACGTGGTATTTCGGTGGCTACTTCTGTTATGGGCTTTGATTATAAAGGGATTAAGATCAATATCTTGGATACGCCTGGCCACAAGGACTTCGCCGAAGACACCTTCCGTACCTTGACTGCCGTCGATAGTGTTATCGTAGTCATCGACGCAGCGAAAGGCGTGGAGTCGCAGACGGAAAAACTAGTTGAGGTGTGCCGAATGAGGAATACACCTATCATCGTTTTCATCAACAAGATGGACCGACCAGGTAAGGATCCGTTTGAGCTGCTGGATGAAATCGAGCAGAAGCTGAACATCCGTCTCACACCGTTGAGTTGGCCTATCAATATGGGACCGAAGTTCAAAGGTGTCTACAGCATTTACGATAAGAGCCTCTATCTCTTCAACTCCGACAAGCAACATATCACTGAAGGTGTCGCTTTCGAAGACCTCAACAGCCCCGAACTCGACAAGATGATTGGTGAAGATGCCGAGACCTTGCGCAACGAGACGGAACTGGTGCAAGGTGTTTACGATGACTTTTCGCGTGACGCATATCTAAATGGTGACATCTGCCCTGTGTTTTTCGGTTCTGCCTTGAACAATTTCGGCGTCAAGGAGTTGCTGGATTGCTTTATCGAGATTGCGCCTACGCCCATCGGTCGTGACACGGTGGAACGCCGCATTGAGCCGACGGAGGAGAAGTTTACGGGCTTCGTCTTCAAGATTCACGCCAACATGGACCCCAACCACCGCGACCGTATTGCTTTTGTGCGTGTGGTGTCGGGCCGCTTCGAGCGCAATAAGAATTACTTTCACGTGCGTCAACGCCGTGAGTTGAAGTTCTCCAATCCCACGGCTTTCATGGCGCAAAAGAAATCTGTCCTCGATGAGGCCTATCCAGGCGACATCGTAGGCTTGTATGATGCAGGCAACTTCAAGATTGGCGACACATTGACTGAGGGCGAAATTCTCAACTATAAGGGTATCCCGAGTTTCTCGCCCGAGCAGTTCCGCTATGTGGAGAATGCCGACCCGATGAAGTCGAAGCAACTTGCCAAGGGCTTGGAACAACTGACTGACGAGGGAGTGGCTCAGCTCTTTACGGGTAAGATGACGGGAAGAAAGATTATAGGCACTGTGGGTGAGTTGCAATTTGAGGTAATTCAATATCGTCTCTTGCACGAATACAATGCTTCTTGCCGTTATGAGCCGATTTCGCTTTACAAGACCGCGTGGATTACGAGCGACAACGATGCTCAATTGGCTGATTTCAAGATGCGTAAAGCCTTGAATCTCGCAGAGGACAAAGACGGCCGTGATGTGTTCCTCGCGGAGTCGCCCTATGCGCTTCAGATGGCGATGGAAAAATACCCCGACATAGAGTTCCATTTCACATCGGAGTTTTGATTGCGGTTTTACTGAAGCCTTTCCGACCATGTCATTCCCTTTGGGAATCTATGGTTGGAAAAGCTTCTTTTTTTCATCTTTTTTCTTGCATCAATTTGTTTTATCCTTACCTTTGCACTGAAAAACAGTTAAACATTTCAACAAACAACAATTAAACTTTATCGCTATGGGTAAATTTATGCAAGAATTCAAGGAGTTTGCCATGAAGGGCAACGTCATGGACATGGCTGTCGGTGTCGTCATCGGCGGCGCGTTCGGAAAAATCGTCAGCTCTTTGGTGTCTGACATCATCATGCCGCTCATCGGTGCCATCACTGGTGGCCTCAACTTCACTGACTGGAAGTGGGTCATTCGCGAGGCTGTCATGGAAGGCGAAACTGTCGTGAAGCCCGAACTGTGCATGACTTGGGGTAATTTCCTTCAGGTGATCTTCGACTTCATCATCATTGCACTGTCGATCTTCATGGTCATCAAAGGCATCAACAAGCTGAAGAGACAACCCGAGCCGGAGCCTGAGGCACCTGCCGCTCCCGCCGGCCCGACTCAAGAGGAACTCCTCGCTGAGATTCGCGATTTGCTGAAGAACAAGTAATCTTTGGCTCGTCTTAGAATGAAAAGCATCCGCCTAAACTAAAGGTGGATGCTTTTTTTGCGGTCCCTGAGCCTGTCGAAGGGCTGCTGTCAGAAAAAAACACTACATTTGCAATCTCAAAAAGGTAGTACCACAATGCGTAAACTGCTGCTCATATTTGGACTCTTGTTCTGCTTCGCCTTCACTGCAAAGGCGACCCATCAGCGTGCAGCCGAAATCACCTATACCTGGATCGGTGGCAATGCCTACGAGTTTACGCTCACTTGTTTTACCTATACCCCTAGCCCTGCAGGCTTGCAACGCGATTCCCTGCTCGTGCAATGGGGCGACGGCACGCAAGAATACATCCCCCGTGTGGTACTTCAGAACCTAGGCGACGACTACACGCTGAATGTGTACAAGAAAATCCACAACTTCTCTTCCTCAGGAATTTACACCATCAGCATGGAGGATGCCAACCGCAATTATGGAGTGGTCAACGTGCCCAACTCGGTGATGGTGCCCATGCACATTG
>Ga0247610_10004141_pt1 | contig 15587 bp, 18 predicted proteins | sample 174DNAGHGhighgp2_FD_193483 | JGI IMG/M metagenome (GOLD analysis project Ga0247610, IMG submission 193483) | Sheep rumen microbial communities from Palmerston North, Manawatu-Wanganui, New Zealand - 1742 DNA GHGhigh gp2 | ecosystem: Host-associated > Mammals > Digestive system > Stomach > Rumen... | reverse complement strand
TGACGAGTTCCTCAAGCAGCTTGATGGTGTTGTCGAGCACTTCGTGGGCGCGTTTGCGGCAGATGCCACCCTCCTTGAATTCCATCTCGTCGCCGATGTTCTTCATGTTGTTGAAGATGTAGCGGGCGTTCTCGATGGAGAGGTAACGGTCGCTCATGAACGGCGTGTGGATGGCCTCGGTGGGCATACCCAGCAGTTGCAGGCCCTGGTGCGTCCAGATGCCGATGATGTTGAACAGCGCGTCTTGGATGTGGCCACGGAAGATGTTGCCCGTCATGAACTTGGTGGGCGGCATGTATTTCAGCGGCGCGTTGGGGAAAATCTCGCGGGTCATCTGTGCCTGAGCGAGTTCCATGAGGAAGCCGTTCTCGAGCATCGGGTCCATCTCGAAGGCGTGACCCAAGCCCATCTGCTCTTCGGGCAGACCGGCGATCTTGGCCAACTGCTCGTTGATGAGGTCGGAGGCCAAAACGGTGTGTGCGGCTTCCACGGCGTCGGCGGTGGTCAGGTAGTTGTCCTCACCCGTGTTGATGATGACGCCAGCAAAACCATTGATGATACGGCTCATATATTGGTCGATGAGGGTGCGCTGCATGTTGATGTCGCGGAACAGGATGCCGTAGAGGGCGTCGTTCAGCATGACATCGAGGCCTTCGAAAGCGCCCATGATAGCGATTTCGGGCATGCAGAGACCCGAGCAGTAGTTGCAGAGGCGGATGTAGCGGCCTACCTCCTCGCCCACTTCGTCCAGGGCCTTACGCATGATGCGGAAGTTCTCCTGCGTGGCGAAGGTGCCGCCGAAGCCCTCGGTGGTGGCGCCGTAAGGCACGTAGTCCAAGAGGCTCTGACCCGTGGTGCGGATCACGGCGATGATGTCGGCTCCCTGACGGGCACCGGCCTGGGCTTGCACCACATCCTCGTAGATGTTACCCGTGGCCACAATAATATAAAGGTATGGCTTGGGGCCTTCACCGATGGTCTCGAGGTAATGCTCGCGGCGTTGGCGGCGGGTGCGGATGCGGTTGATGCTCTCGTCGATGACGGGTTGCAGCGTGGAGGCAATCTGTTTCTGGTCGCGGGTCACCACCTTGGTGATGTCGAGTTCGCCTTTGGCCACCTTCTCGGCGATTTGTTGCGGGTTGAGGCCCGTCTGGATCATGGCGTTGGCGATGAAGAACAGGATGCCCTCGCCGAGCACGCCTTTGTCCTTGATGGCGTCCACCACCACATTGGGCAGCGGCACATCGCTTTCGTCAACCCCGTCGATACCCATCAGTCGGGCGAGGGTGCGCTCCACGGCCACCGTGGTGTATTGCTCGCAGAAGGCCTGCACATCGTCAGCGATGTTCTTCGCCAGCCCTCTGGCATACTCCACTTTCTTAAAATCAAGTCCTAATTTACTTTCCATATTATTCGTTTATGTTGTTTAAATAATTGATATTTTTTATTTGTTTTATTTATTGCTTGACATTTGAAAAGATTTCGTTCATACATCTGTCTATTGCTATTCTCACATCGTCAGCTTCAGTTTCTCCCTTTCCTTCTGCGACACCAACACAAATCACTTCATTCGTTTTAGCAGACAACAACTGTATCGTAACTTCAATGGAATAACCTAAACCAACAGTTCTTCTTCCAGATTCACCAAAGTTTACAATTAGTGTTTGATTAGCTAATTCAGGTTTAATGTCTGGCAGACGCGTATAACCTCTTTTCAAAAAATGACCCGAAATAATGTCTGAGGGATTAATGCTGTGTGTTGATGTTGAACCATAAATCCCATACTGACCCCCAAATGTTCCACCTGTCACGGAAGTCTTCTCTGTTGTTGGGGTTATATATACGTATTTATAGCCGTCTAATGATGAATGCCTTGTAACAGTTGGTGGTAATAACGATGCACATCCAGAGAAGCTCAGCGCAATTAAGCATAGAAATAATACTTTCTTCATTTTATTGATATTTAATTGGTTAATATTCATTTCAGCATTCTCCTTTCTTCCACGCCCTCCAGCACCTTCATTTGTTGGATGGCGATTTTGTTCAGTTCAATCAGTCTATCGCGTTGCGGCATACCTTTATTAATAAAGACCGCATTGAGGTTTTCCATATTCGAGAGGCAAATCAGTTGGTTGATGTTCGCATAGTCGCGGATGTTGCCCTTCAAGTCGGGGTTGGCATCGCGCCATTCCTTCGCCGTCACACCAAACAAGGCCACATTCAGCACATCGGCTTCGTTGGCGTAAATCAAAGAGGCATGATAACGGTCAATCTCTTCTGGGACTAGATTCTCTTTTATAGCATCCGTGTGGATATGGTAGTTTATCTTTGCCAACTCGCGCTTCCCCGACCAACCGAGTTGCTTTTGTTCTTCTTCTTTTAAGCGTTGGAATTCCTTGGCAACATACAATTCAAACTCAACCGAAATCCAGCTGGCAAACTTGAAGGCAATGTCTTTGTGGGCGTATGTGCCGCCATAATATCTTCCAGACTTTACAATGAAACCAATGGCATCAGTGGCATCAATCCATTTTTTGGGTGACATAGTGAAAGCGTTTAATCCTGCTTGCTTTCTAAACCCCTCGAATTCGAGGGGTTTAAAATTGGGATTGTATAATGCTTCCCAAATACCCAAATACTCAATCGTATTACGGTTACGCATCCAGTTCCCGATGGCAGCATTGGGGTCATCTGTCTTGTGCCTTGCAATATCCGTCAAGGAAATGTAATCCTTGTTGTCTATTGAAAGAATCGTAATACTCGTATCTTGAACAGTCATTTTTGCCATTACTCATTTCCTCCTTTCTCTCCAAGGGGGTCGAATTCGACCCCTTTGGATTTTAAACCCCTCGAATTCGATGGGGTTAAATATACCGAATTCGGTATATTTAGAATCTCTCTCGCCGTCTCAATCCACTCCTTATCAATCCCCAAACTCTCGGCGATATTCAGCGCCTCGTGCGGCACTTCGCCGTTTTGCACCTCGACGAGTTCGTAGTTCATCGTGCCGTTCTCGAAGCCCTTCACCCGCAGGCAATGGGCATCGGTCGGCTCTATATCGTAATGCGTGGTCATGACGAGGCTCAAATGTTTGTCGGCCAGCACCTTCACCAAGGCGGAGACCAGCGCCGTCCCCTCGGTGGGATTGGTGGTGCGCGCCGGCTCGTCAATCAACGCTACTATCTTCCTGTTTTCGCGCGATGCCTTGATGACGGCATCGATGTTCTTCATCTCTGCAGCAAACGACGACAGCCCCTTCTCGATGGACTGCTCGTCGCCAATGCAGAAGTAAATCTCATCCTTGACGGCAATCTCGGCTGATTGGGCCGGAATGCCAAAGCCATACTGGAATAGGTATTGGCACAAGGTCAAGGTCTTTAAAACCACGGTCTTGCCACCCATGTTGGCTCCCGTGATCAGGGTCGGTTTCAGCCCGAACTCCAAGGTCACAGGCTGGAATTGCTTCTTCGTCTTTTCGAGGGCATCCTTCACCTGCGGGTGGAACATGCCTTCGTAACGTGTCGTGTCGTCGTTGGAAATGCTCGGGAAACACAATCCCAACTGGTTCATCTGCAAGGCCTTCGCCAAATTGAGGTCAATCTTCGCCAAGGCCACTTGCGCGGCTTCCAACGCCTTCGCAAAAGGATGCAACTGCTTGCTCAGGTCGCGACGCACGCCTTCTTCAATCTCGGCGGCTTCCACCAACAGCTCTTCCTGCTGCTCTGGATGCTGACGCATCTGCGAGCGTAAGTCTCTCAGTTCCTGGCAATAAGAGTCATACACATAGAACGTCGCCATCTTCAGCCCGTCGGGGTCGAGGATGGTGATGACCTCGTTGAGGTCAGGGATTGCGACGGCATCATCCAAGCCGTGGTTCCTTAGGCGTTCCGCCACATCGACGGCCAAAATCGCCAAGTGCTTCACCTCGAAGAGTTCAATGTCGTCGAGCACCGCATTTTGGCTCAGGTTCTTGATGGTCGTGCGGATGTCCTTCAGCCCTTGCAGGCGGAACTGGAGTGTATTAATATAAGGTGTGTCGGTCTGTGCGATGAACTCCACAAAACGATGCAGCACGGCGTAGGTTTGGGCAATCTCCTCCCCTGTCCGCATCATCGGCTGGTCGAGCAGCCAACGGCGCGTATAGCCTGCTTGCAGTTCGAGTTGCTCGAACATGAAGCGCAGGCCGCAGGGCGATTCTATGTGGTCTCTCAATTGCATCTCATTGTCGACGTTTGCGTCTCGCAAACGCTCTTTGTTTGGGATGATTGCGGGACGCAATCATCGACATTGTCTTTCATTAAATCATAAACCGGCAGTTGTATCGCCTCCGAAAGTCGGGCACAAAGCGTGTCGGAGTCCAAGGTCACGCCCAAGGGCGAGGTCGGATTCACCGTTACGGCGATCAACTTGCTCTTCTGCAGCACTCTAAGCGTGCCGCCAGTTTTCAAAAACATTCTGTACTGTTGCGGACTGACGAAAATCTTCGTGAAGTCGCGCACCACCAATTCGGTGGTCTTCAGTTTCGGGTTCTTCCTCACCTTTTCGAGGAATCCGTCCACCAAGGCACCCGCCACATAAAGCGTCTTGCAGCGGTCCATGCCCTCGAAGCGGAAGTCCTGCGACAGCGAGGAGATGTTGCTCAACTCGTGCAACGCGCCTTCGTCGTCGATATACCACACGCCTTTCTCGATGGGCATCAGCAGTTTGAGATTGTCGTCGCTGCTGAGTCCAATGTTGATGAGGTCCACCACGAACTTGGTTTGTTGCACCAAGGTGTTCATGTTGGTCGAATAGGCCGCACCCGTGGCGAGTATCATGCTCTGGCTCACGGCGGGCGAAGCGAGGCTCATCCGCGACAAGGCCCCGTCGATGATGACGAGTTCGATGCCCACGCGGTGCATGTCTTTCATCCAGCGTTTCAAGCCGCTGGCCGACGAAGGTCCAGACAGCAGAATCTTGCCCCCTGTCAAGGCTTTGGCCGTTACCACACGACCCAACGAGGTGTTCTCGTCGCTCACGTCGATGAGTTCGGAGACGATGCGGCGCTGGCGGTAGTGCATCTCAGACGTGCCGAAATACATCCCCTGGCGCAGGATGATCTCCGGCTTCTGGGTGCGCGTCACCTGGTCGGTGGTCTCTCCATCAATGCCTATTGAAGTCACGGCAATGCGCTTCCGGTCGACAGGCAGGCGGTCGAGCACATAGTTCAGACTGACGGTCTTCCCCGTGTTCTTCTGCAAGCCGACGATGGACAAGCTGTCGTAGTTCAATATGTCATCGATGAAGGTCATTTCAATCAAACTTAATGTGATTATATTTCAAACCAGTAGACAATTGTTCTTCGTTTTTCTTGATGTCAATTAGAATTGCTTTCTCATGATACCCAAGTGCTACAAATCTTACAGTATACTTTCCATAAGAGACACCTTCTATCTGATACTCGCCTTTCTCATTAATAGAAGTACCATATCTCATTTTATCTTTCCCATCAAGAAGAATTACATTACCATATACTACCGGTTCTCCAGTTTCATCTTCCCAAACGCTACCCTTCAAAGTTGCAGTTTCCCCTGTACTATTTTCGGTCTTCGCTGTTTCTATATGTTTAGCGACGCAACTGGTCAACATGGATACAATCGCAAATAAGAATAAAAGCCTTTTCATATTTGTTTTCATAATAACATATTTTTGAAATGACATCCGTTCATTTTCTATCCACTATTTGCTGTTCCAATTGTTTCAGTTCCTCATCATCCATCTGGTCGGCAATTTGTGCATCGGCTTGTTTGCGGCGTTGGTCAAACTGCTCGTAAACGGCCAATACATGGGTTTCCATTTCTTTGTTGGAGATGCTTCCAGCATTGCGAAGCACATCCTTGTTTTGGAACTCCAACAAATGATCCACATTCTGCCGCCAATAGTTGATGGTCAGGTCAAGGCGTTCTTTCACGCGGATTTCCGCCGATTCAAGGAACAGTGTCGTCAAGCGGTTAAGCAAGTCTATCTCATCAGCACGAAGATAGTTCTTAGCGATATAGATGTCTTGCTTGCGTACCACCGAACCTTTCCACGAAGTAAGTGCCATGTTAGGTTGCGAGGCATCAGCACGGCTGACGATGATTTCGGCAGCGGTTTGATGGGTGACAGCGTAAAGCAACTTGTTTTGCGTTTCGGCAAAGAACATCTGGGTAGCCTTGTCGGTAGAGTCGTAGTCGCTGCTTAAGGCGAATAGATCACGCAGTTTTTGATAGAAGCGTTTCTCCGAGGCTCGAATGTCGCGAATGCGTTCAAGCAACTCATCAAAGTAGTCGGGGCGACCATCGGGGTTCTTGAGGCGTTCATCGTCAAGCACAAAGCCTTTCACGATGAATTCCTTCAAGTGTTGATTGGCCCAAATGCGGAATTGCGTGCCGCGCTTCCCCTTCACACGGAAACCAACCGCCAATACCATATCCAACGAGTAGAAAGTGACATTGTAATGCTTCCCGTCAGTGGCAGTTATTAAATAATCCTTAATAACTGAATCTTTATCTAACTCATTTTCTTTCAGTATGTTGGATATGTGAATATTGACATTGGGAACCGAGGTGGCAAAAAGTTCGGCCATCTGTTTCTGGTTCATCCAGACATTGCCATCACGAGCCATCATCGTAACACTCACCTTGCCGTCCAAGGTGTTGTAGATGATGAGGTTCTGCTGGTTGGGTACCATTTCGTTCATAAGGCCTACTATTTTGCTAAAAACTGCGGATAGTAGAGACGCGATTGCTCGCGTCTCTACCATTCACCTTAATTAAATTATCTGTTCGCGTTTCTCTCGTGTCTCTTCAAAGCCTTCGGCTCGATGTTCATTCTCTCGCCTTCAAGAAGTGAAATCACACCGTCGACGGCCTTGTCAGCAGGCACCTGTTCCTTGGCGCGGGCAGCCTGACACTCGGGGCAGTTGCACTCGCTGTGGTACTCGGTCGGCTCGGTGTAGGTCGTGATGACGCCTTCGAAGTTGCGCAACACCACCTTGCCAGGGGCCTGTGAGATGACGTATTGGGGCATGACCGGGGTCTTGCCGCCACCGCCGGGAGCATCGACGACGAAGGTCGGGATGCAGAAGCCGCTGGTGTGGCCGCGCAGTCCTTCGATGATCTCAATGCCTTTCGAGACGGGTGTGCGGAAGTGCTCCAAGCCCATCGAAAGGTCGCACTGATAGATATAGTACGGGCGCACGCGCATCTTAACAAGCTCGTGAACAAGGTTCTTCATCACATGGACGCAGTCGTTGACGCCACGGAGCAGCACGCTCTGGTTGCCCAACGGGATACCGGCATTGGCCAGCATCTCGCAAGCGCGACGCGACTCGGCGGTCACCTCGTTCGGGTGGTTGAAGTGCGTGTTGATCCAAATCGGATGGTACTTCTTCAGCATGTCGCATAGTTCAGGCGTGATACGTTGCGGGCAGACCACAGGGGTACGGGTGCCCAAGCGGACGATTTCCACATGCGGGATCTGGCGCAGACGCGAGATGATGTATTCCAGCTTCTTGTCGCTCACCATCAGGGCGTCGCCACCAGAGAGCAACACGTCGCGGACGGTCGGGGTCTTCTCAATGTATTCGAGGGCTTTCTCGATACGGTCGGGACCGCATTCGTTGTCGGTTTGGCCGGCAAAACGACGGCGCGTGCAGTGACGGCAGTACATGGAGCACATGTCAGTGATGAGGAACAACACACGGTCCGGATAACGGTGGGTCAAGCCGGGGGTCGGCGAGTCTTCGTCTTCGTGCAGCGGGTCGAGCAGGTCGGCAGCCGCCTGATGGGTTTCCAAAGCGGTGGGGATGCACTGACGGCGGACGGGGTCATGCGGGTCGTTCGGGTCGATGAGGCTCAGATAATAAGGAGTGATGGCCATGCGGAGGGTCGAAAGGGTCTTTCTCACTCCTTCTTCTTCCTCTGCGGTCAGCTTCACGTATTTCTTCAGGTCCTCAAGGGTCTCGATGCGGTTCTTCACCTGCCATTTCCAGTCGTTCCACTGTTCGTCGGTGACTTCCGGGAACAATTGTTTTCTTCGAATTTCTTGCATAACTAATTTGTATTAATTTAATGATGTAACAATTCTATCAGCGACTACTGTATATAAGTTTTTTCTTTTAATATTCCGAGCACAAGGATGGGATAATCGGAATGCAACTTTTACTTTTGGAAAACTCGATGTTTCAATTGACAATTGTGCTACTTGGCGAATATTGTTCCACCTATCTAAAGAATGATAATCATTATTTGATAATGAAAACTTTTTCTGTAGCTTATTCTCCCAAAAAGTTGTAGGTCCTGTAAAAAACACAATGATATGAGGACAAATTATACTGATTTCATCTTTGATCACATCAAATAGTCTATCCTCAATGTCCATCAAAACACTGCCCTTGTCATTCCATTTAATATTCCTTCCTAATTTTACAATATCATTCCAAACATAACGAATCTGTTTTTGTGGCATTTTTGAGTTCAATATATCAATAAACAAATTCATTCCTCCCCCCATCCCTCTTTTTTGACGTATACCATTACTAACAGCACCGTATTTGTTGTTGAATGTCGTTAAAGCAGGCATGCATTTTGACAGAATATCATCATTTCTATCATATTTATACCAATCACCTTGCGACATATCTTGACCAAACAACATGACTCTAATATCTGCACAATTAAAATCATCGATATTATCAATATGCAACAACAATGGATTATAACTATAGTCATACAATCCATTTTCATCTAACGAAACACACAAATCCGTCCAATGAGTTTGATATAAAGCCGCTAAAGATTGATTGATATTCATATTTATAGTTCTTCACACTTGATATAACTGCTAATAGAAGTGTTTAGCAACCCTTCATACCTTATATCAACTCCATATTTATCCTTGAATGCTTTATTTAGAACCTCATAATCACCATTATTCGTGATTCGGAGTGGGTTGATTGTCATGTAGAAAAAAGTGCTCAAAAGTTTGGAACTTACTTCTACATTCATTCCAACCTCTGATTTCTCGCCATTCTTACCAGGTGTCTTGATTATTGTAAATTTGTACACCATTTGAATACACATTTTATAATTTACTAAAAGTAGGGGCAAACTATCAATCACTTTTCATTGGGCGATTATTATTCGCCCCTACATTTACCATATTAGACGTATACCTATTTCAAAAAGATATTACGCATAAAGTTCCTCAAAGATCTTCCTCAGCTTGGGGCTTTCGCGGAGTTCCTGCAAGGTGAATTCGGCGTGGCCTTTGGTGTAGCCGTTGCCCATGATCATATTCACATCGGCACCGATGCCTTCAGCACCCAATGAGGCCTTGGTGAAGCTGGTGGCCATCGAGAAGAAGTAGACGATACCGTCATCCTTCGTGCAGAGCACGGCTGTCATCTCTTGGTCGGGCACGTTGACGCAGTTGATGGTCACATCGGCCATCTTGCCGTTAGTCAGTCTCTCAACCATTTCGTAAACCTGCACGGGAGTCATGCCGGCAGCGCTTTCCACGATGTCGCAGAAGCCGAGGTCCTTGATACGCTGGGTCGATCTTGGGCTGTTGGCGATACCGATCACCTTACCCGTGACGCCGACGCGCTTCTTGGCTTCGTAAGCGCAGAGCATACCGCTCTTGCCGCCAGCGCCAAGGATGACGACAGTCTGGCCGTATTGGCACAACTTGGCGGTCTGGGCAGGAGCACCAGCCACGTCCAAAGCGCTCAGGGCGAGCTTCTCAGGCATATCATCCGGAATCTTGGCATAGATGCCGCTTTCGAACAGGATGGCCTTGCCCTTGATGTCGACTTGGTCAACGTCTGGACGGATTTCCAGGATCTCGTCGATGCGGAGCGGGGTCAGCGAGAGGCTGACGAGGGTGGCGATGCGGTCGCCTTCCTTCAGGTCGATTTTGCCTTTCAGGGCATCACCGATCTTCTCGACCTTGCCGAGGAGCATACCGCCAGAGCCGGTACGACGGTTGCGGTGCTTGCCTTGCAGTTCCACGTTGAGGAACATTTCCTTCTTCACCTCTTCCATGATCTTCTCTTCGCTTGCGCCAGGACCAGCCTGTTGCTTGGCGTAGTTATGGATGTCGGTGAACGAAGCGGAGTCGATATTCAGGGTCTGCACGTCTATGAGGATCTCGTTGTCCCAAATCTCGTCCATGTTGTTGTTCAGTTTGTTAGCGGGTTGCGGCAGCACGCCGACGGGTTCGATGACACGGTGAGTACCGTATTTGTTACCATGTTTTTGCATTGATTTGTAATTTAAAGATTTAATATTTAAAGATTTAAAAATTTATTTCTTGTATTTCTTCAACAAGTTATTCACTTGTTTTCGGTAAGTCTCGGCTTCTAGCGGATTACTTTTGAGGTTAGATGTTGCCACATAAACCAAGTTTTTGAATCTGCTATCAACAATGATGATGGCACTTCGGGTAGAGCCTTCGTGTGCAACGGGAATGGGAATGCCTGAACCAGGGCTTTTATATATGCCATCTGGACAGTAGAAACCTCCGTTGTGCACAAGAAGTCCAAAACGCACGTTACGTGAGCAAAGAATAGAATCGATGGTGGGGGGAATCGTAATATCTTTGACAGGGACATTATTATCAATATAAATCCTCAACCAACGAATCTCATCTTGGACTTTATTGCGGACAAGGTTGTCAGAAATGGCAATGGATTCTGTCACAGGTAGGGTCTTGTCTTGGGCTAATTCTGTTTCGAAAAGAGATTTGGCAATACTAGTTACTGAATCATTGTCAATAATACTGATTCCATTCTCAACACGGCCAAAGTGGGCATATATTTCAAATTGAGCCAACTGTTGGATGTCCTCTCTTGTCACATTCGACACAAACCCTCTATTTGCGGAACATGAAGCCGAGAATCCACCCAAAAGGATTGATGCGATGATGAAAAGAAATGACTTTTTCATTGTTGCCGAATTAAAGTTCAATTCTCCTTAATTAATTGCGGGGTTTAAGACCGAGGATTTCGCGAGCCTCATCAGAAGTAGCAATCGGGCGACCCAGTTCGTTGGCGATGCGGACGACCTTGGCGACCAGTTCACCATTCGATTGAGCGAGAACGCCCTTCGAGAGGTAGAGGTTGTCCTCGAAGCCCACGCGGACGTTACCGCCCATGGCGATGGCGGCGGCGGCCATCGGGAAGGCATGGCGACCTACGCCGGTGACGGTCCAAGTGGAGCCAGCGGGGATGCCATTCACGAGCCAGCAGAGGTTGGCGACGGTGGCGGGAGTGCAGCCGGGCACGCCCAACACGAAGTTGAACTGCATGGGAGCGCCAGGGGCCTGACCCTTCTTGGCCATGTTGAGGATGGTGTCTAAGTGACCCATCTCGAAGCATTCGTATTCGGGCTTAATGCCGCGTTCCATCATGCGTTTGCCGAAGGCGCGCATGGTCGGCATGGTGTTGTCGAAGATTTCGTCGCCGAAGTTGCAGGTACCGCAGTCGAGGGTAGCCATTTCGGGCAACGGGTCGGTGTCGGTCGATTGCAGACGCTCGTCGGGCGTCATGCCGACGGCACCGCCGGTCGATGGGATGAGGATGACGTTGGGGCACACCTTCAGGATGGCCTCTTCGCACTCTTGGAAACGGCCACGGTCTTGGGTGGGCGTGCCGTCGTCCCAGCGGACGTGCAGGTGGACGATGGCAGCACCGGCGTCGACGGCCGACTTGGCCTCGCGCACGATTTCTTCAACGGTATAAGGCACGTTGGGGTTCTGCTCCTTCGTGACTTCCGCGCCGCAGATGGCGGCAGTGATGATCAGTTTATCCATTTCGTTGATTTCAGATTTATTATTTCAAGATTTCAGCTATGGCTACTGGCTCTTGGCTGCTGGCTACTGGCAGCTTTTACAGGAGGAAAGTCTTTCCTTTTACATAAAGCTGCCAGAAGCCAGAGGCCAGAAGCCAGAAGCCAGAGGCACTCTTACTTTTTACGTTGGCAATCTTTAGGCGTCACGCAAGTACCCGAGGCGCGGCAAACGAGGATAGGCTCATCCAGTTCGTCGGCGGCTGAGGGCGAGATGTCGGGACGGGCTTGGGCCACCTTGCGAGCCTCAAACATCATGTGGCGCGAGGTGTTGCCTTCGCGGTCGATCCAGCCTTCGGCTTCGATGAAGTCGCCTGCATACACAGGGGCCTTGAATTCAATCATGTCGTATGCGCAGAAAAGGCCTTCGTCGCCGTCGCGCATAATCAAGAGTTCGGTAGCCACGTCACCGAAGAGGTGAACCATGTGGGCGCCGTCAACCAAATTGCCACCGTAGTGGGCATCCTTTGCGCTCATGCGCAGTCTGATCTTTGTTCTGTATTCCATTGTTGTTGAATTGTTTATCGTTGAATTGTTGAATTGTTTATTTGGCTACTGGCTCTTGGCTGCTGGCTACTGGCCGCTTCAACAGAAGTAAAGACTTCCCTCCTTATTCAAGCTGCCAAAGGCCAGAGGCCAGAAGCCAGAGGCCGATTATTTTTCCACATAAATTGCATCGACATAAATACCAGAGGCATGCACGCACTCAGGCTTAATCTCGCCAACGGGGACGAGTTTTTCGGCTTCGACGACGACATAGTCGGCGGCAGTAGCCATCAGCGGGTTGAAGTTGTTGGTCGTGCCGAGGAACACCATGTTGCCGAATTCGTCGACGATATTGGCACGCAGGAAGGCGATGTCAGCCTTCAAGGGCTTCTCAAGGAGGTAGTCCTTGCCGTCCACATTCACAATCTGCTTGCCGTCTGCCATGATGGTGCCAAGACCCGTGGGAGTCAGCACGCCGCCGAGACCTGCACCGTAGGCGCGGATGCGCTCTGCGAGGGTGCCTTGGGGAACGTATTCCACGATGAGGGTGCCTTCGTTCTTCTGGATGGCGGTCTGTTTGTTGGTGCCGGTGTGCGACACGATGGCCTTCTTCACCTGGTGGTTGCTCACCAATTTGCCGTGGGCCACTTCGTCGTAAGCCGTGTCGTTGGCAATGATAGTGAGGTCTTTAACGCCTTTTGCAACAATAGCGTCAATGATTTGCGTGGCGCTTCCAACACCGAGGAAACCGCCGAACATGATCGTCATGCCGTCATGAACCTTCTCGACGGCTTGCTCTAATGTAATCTGCTTGTTCATAATGTGTTATGTTTTAAATTTTAGATTTGTAATCTCGTATAAAAGTCTGCAAATTTACTGAGATTTCCAGCACTTTCCAAACAAATTAATATTTATTTTATAAAGAGGTGTGTAATAACAAAGATTACAGCATTTTGCGCTATAATAACTACTGAATATAGTGAACCACGAGAAAGGAAAACTCTCGGGGTTCATATATTTATCACTTCAATTTGTCTGCTTGCGCCTTTGGCTCCCTTCGAGTGTCCCAAAAAGCAGCGATTCGGATGGTGTCACCCTTGATGTAATAGACTATTTTGTTCAGATGGTTCAGAACGACACTTCTGTATGACTTTGACTTTTGAGCCAGCAAAGGTTCGATTGGACCTATACAAGGGTTGCTTTCCAATAAATCCGACACATGCTGCACTTCTTGCAAGAATTCTTCACTTGCCTTTGGACCAAACTTGTCCAAAATATAAACCGAAGTTTGAACTACGGCGTCACCAGCCTTTTTTGACCATGACACCTTCATGCCATTTGCTTTTTGGATTGCGTCTCTTTGCACATCTGCAACACTTGCTCGGTGCTGTAGCATCTTCCCGACTCAAAATCACGCTCCGATTCTTCCAACATGGCATCGATTTCAGCCATCGTATATGGTTGCACAACGGATTGAGCGTGTTCGATAAGGTGTTCACCTAGCCATTGCATGCTTTTAGGTGAGAGTGTGGCATAGAGATATTCAAGCAGGCCCGCGAGGGGTGCGCCTTGCGAATAACTATATGCTATGGTAGGCTCGGAGACCATACTCGGCTCCGTGTTGTCTTGTTCGTACTTTTTGGGTTTGTTGTTATCCATGCTGCAAAGTTACAAACTTTTTCCATACCGAAACAGTTTGAAGAAATGAATAAATAAAAAAGCCTCTGAAACTCAGCGGCTTTTTGTCTTCATCATCCGAATAACTTAGTTGTTCATGTAGGAGACCTGCCCCATCAGTCCGGTGTTCATCGTGTCGTAGGCAGCGGCATAACCCAAAAGGAACTGCATGACATTGCGGCTAGGTCTTTGATTCTCGCTCTCTCTCTCGAAAACGCTTTTGATTTGTGATACTAATATGTCGTCGTCAACGGATGAAAGGTAAGAGGTGTAACTATTTCTCATAGGCGTTTTTTAGGTTTGACTTTACCTTAAAACGCGACCACTACGGAATTATTTTATACGGAGAATTATTTTTTTCGAACTACAGATTTCACAGATTATACAGAACAATGTTCCCATAATTATTGGGATGCAAGCATCCTATTGATACAGATTGTTTTACGATGCGGGAAATCTGTAATAATTTGACGCTTGCGTCCCAAAATTTCTTTGGTGAGAATTTGTCAAATCCGTATGATCTGTAGTTTATTACAACTCAATATGTGAGGGTCATATTATTGGCCACCATCATCTTACGCAAGTTGATCAAGGCGTAGCGCATGCGGCCCAGCGCCGTGTTGATGCTCACGTTGGTGATGTCGGCGATGTCCTTGAAGCTCATGTCGTCGAAGATACGCATACGCAGCACCTCGCGCTGTTCGTCGGGCAAGAAGGCAATCATGCGGTGCAGGTCGCTGTGGACCTGGTCGACGATCATGCCCTGTTCGACGGAATGGTCGGTAATCGGCACGTTGTCGATGTAGTTGTAGTCCTCGCTCGACGACTCCACCGTTGGAATGCGGTTCTCCTTGCGGAAATGGTCAATGACAAGGTTGTGGGCGATGCGCATGGCAAACTGCACGAAGCGTCCGTCATCCTTGTAGCCCTTCGACTTGATGGTCTGGATGACTTTCACGAAGGTATCCTGAAAGACATCATCAGCCAACTGCTTGTCTTTCACGAGCGTGAGTATGTAAGAATAAACTTGTTTCTGGTATCTACCAATCAATAATTCAAAACTGTGAACATCACCGTCCTGGTAGCGTTCAATCAGCTCTTTGTCGCTTTTCACTATGTTGGACATCAGGTCCCCCTTTCTTTGTGCACTCAACGTAAGTGCTTGTTAATAAAGGGTATAGATCTTTCGATAGCGTCTCTCCTATTGATTAGTTAGTGAATTTTTTACACCGCAAAGATACGGATTTTTTGAATTTGCAAGCAAAAAATGTACTTTTTTTTCGTTTGGAAGCAATATTTTTCGAGAAAACGAGTAGCAAAATGCTTCAAAACACAACCGGACAAGCAAGTATTTAGTATATTTGCACCGTATAAAAAATGAATCAGATATGAGCAGAGGTACACATTATTACATTGAAGTCAAAATCAAAGGCAAGTGGGAACTTTTGCAATGCTATACAGAGGAGAATCTGTTTGGTGGGTATAGAGAGTTTAATGATTCCGATTTGGAGATTGATGGTAGAAAATACTTGAAAATGGATATGGGATATGTTC
>Ga0247610_10004139_pt1 | contig 15590 bp, 14 predicted proteins | sample 174DNAGHGhighgp2_FD_193483 | JGI IMG/M metagenome (GOLD analysis project Ga0247610, IMG submission 193483) | Sheep rumen microbial communities from Palmerston North, Manawatu-Wanganui, New Zealand - 1742 DNA GHGhigh gp2 | ecosystem: Host-associated > Mammals > Digestive system > Stomach > Rumen... | reverse complement strand
TCACCTAAGGCAATAGTATAATTCAAGTCTGCCAACACACTAGCTGGGTATTGGGTTCTGTCCGATAAATCAATTATCTTCTCTTCGTTGTTCTCTTGTCGTAAATACATATTATTTAGCTTCATAACTCGTTACAATGCTCTTTACTTAATTCTTTTATGATTTCTTTCCGTTCGAGGAAGACATCTATGGGTATAGGCTCCACACCATTCTTCTCAGTCATGTACTTGTACACAGCATTCAGCATCCTCATGATTTTGTTGGTGTTCATCCCCTTGTCTTTTCTGTACCCACAGATGGGGGGCGGTGCAATACCCTTGTCAGCAGCATAGAACACCCAATAGGTGCAGAGAGCAATGTCCGTCCGGTGAAGCCCCATGGCGCAGGCTATATAAAATCCTCCTTTGTCTATTAGCTTGCAGAATTCTGGGAATAGCTCCACCATCTTGGCAACCCACACATCTTCGTATGCTACAGGGTACTTGAAATAGCTGATACCGCTGCGCTGACACAACTCGCTATAGAAGTCAGATGAGTAGTCTGCTCGCAAATCTATAATCTGAGTGATGCCTGATTCTATCAGGATGTTCCATGCATGTAATTGGCGCGTGGATGAAAGTGTCCTCCCCCTAAAACCGCCATAGACTTGTGCTAAGTCTGGAATCTTTGTTGACAGGACCCTCTCAACATCAAGGGCTTCAGTTTTTACATCAACTTTAACGGCATATTTGTCCAATGTGATTTCTTCTGAAGTTTTGTCTTCTGGATTTTTCCTTACCAACTTGCTTACATGCCATCCCTCGCAAAATAGGCACTTATATACAGTGAAAGGACAACCATATCTCTTTGACATATCGGAAGCAGCTTTTTCAGCCTGTGCTTTGCTGGAATAGGCAATCTTTGACTTCCCGTCACTTCTCCTTGCATGAGCATATATGGAGAACGCGCCCCACACAGACCTGTCCACAAACAAGTTGTGGACGCTGTCTGGCTGGCTCAACTGATCTTTGAGCCAACAGCCTATATATTTGAGTTTAATCTTCTTCAGACTTGTCAAGATTGTTCTCATTATTAACTTATAGTCTTCTATTAAATCTTACTTAATTCGTTGATAACCTTCTTTCGTTCCTTGAACACTTCAATGTTCATTGGCTCTTGGCCTTCATGGTTCGTTTTGTACTGATAGAAGGCATTGAGCACACGCATAATCTTATTGGTGTCGTGACCATCCTCTTGACGATAGCCACGAATGGGAGGCGGTGCAATACCATTGTCAGCGCCATAGAACACCCAATAGGTGCAAAGAGCAATGTCCGTCCTGTGGAGTCCCATGGCACAAGCGATATAGAAATCACCTTGATCTATCTTTTCACAGAACTGCGGAAAGTGTTCTGCCATCTTATCAATCATTCGAGCTTGATTATCTACTGGATAGTGGAAATATTCAAGTCCATTCAGTTGGCAGAGGTTTGGCAATCTGTTTGACTTGTCCCCCTCACGGAGGTCAATATACGTTTTCACTCCGGCCTCTTTGATAATAGGCCATGCAAAAGCCTGATGCCTTGCCGACATCGTTCTGCCCCTGACACCGCCATATACTGGTGCGATGTCGGGTATTCTGGTCTGTATAATACTTTCTATGTCTATCATCTTTGTTACCAATCTCGTTTATGTTTCAACTTACGTATAGTCCCTTATAATAATATAAGTATAGCCACTTACGTCAACCATCGGTCCGCCGTCTGATAATTACTTTACTCTCTGTGTGGATAATTTTATGATTTCTGATGAGTCTGCTTACTCGCTTCTATATGTTTTGGCTCCTGTTTTGATTACTGAAAAAATGAGCCGAAAACCAACAAACTCATTCCTCTGTCTTCTGTGGCAATTGCGGCAACTGTTTTTTACTGATTTTTATCATGTCTTTTACGTTTTTTGTAAAAACTGGACGCAAAGGTAAATACTTCTCTCCACAAACAAGAGAATTTATGAAAAATTCTTTGATTTCATACTGATTTTGAATTATTTTTACTTAAAACTCGCTTTTTATCTCATTTATGAGTCGGAAATAGCAAAGGACCTATCACTACGACCATCTAAAATATATCGGATGCATTCATTAAGAAAAACCGGGAAGAGATTCTATAACATTTGTAATTGATTTATATTCAATATTTAAAATGGATGCAGTAAGCTTATCTTTTTCAGAATCTCCAATCATGCATTTTATTTGTGAAGCTGTGACACCTATTTTTGCCAATTCCTCAACAACTTGGATTGTTGGTTTCAAGGGTTGGAGCGTTTTTCTACCCACTACAGACACAAACGTTCCTTCAGGGAAAAGACTTGAACAGATAATTTCTGCCGTATCCTGTCTTTTGTTGGTTAAAACAACTAATTTATACCCTTGCTCCTTCAATACACTTAATAAATGTTTCCCTTCCAATGTTACCTTGACGCCTTCCAATGGATTGCGCCTTAGGCATGAATCAAATCTACTTTTGAATGAATGAAAAGGAACTGTATGTGGCAGATTTCGTTCTATTACTGACATCATTTGGCCGACCTCTTTCTGTTGGTAAAGTTCATAGGGTACAGGTAGATCCAAATCTGCTATAGATTGTTCTATTGCAGATAATGTAGAATGATATGAATCGATTATCGTACCATCTAAATCTAACAGGATGAAATCACGAATCATAGAAATGCAGTGTTTACAATACTATCTTGATGCTGTACGACTCGGCATTCAAATGACTAAATGTCACAAGAACATAATAAATATGAATTAATGTATGACAATTTTCTTTATCGTCTTAACACAACGATTCCTAGCCTCAATTATTGTTGGTTCGCTTCCCAATCCAGAAGGCGACAATTTACTTTCTTTACTTAGTCGCTTTCCGTTATATTCAGAAATCTGATGAGCTACGTTAGGAGTTGATGTGAGACTAATCATAAGCGTATCATTGGAAGTAAGCTGCATATCATTCTGAAATTTAAGTATATATGACAAGAGTCCTTCTTCTTTATCAATTATAATCTTTTGGTAACAACTTATAATTGAGTCTTCATTTAAATACATTTTCGATTGAACATTATTTAACGCTGACACTAGAGGTGTCAAATCAGGTCTAATCTCTTGCTTATTACCTAATAGAGTAGCTTTCACTTCATTAGGATGATGTTTTATCTTGTCTCTAACATCCTTTGCATTGGGGCATATAATTTTTATACTATCACAACTCGTTTTACAATTTCTTATAAGGATGCACAACCCTTGCATTAGAAAAGACATCTGTTTTTGGGGTCCTTTTGTTATTATTGTTAAACATAAAGAATCTTGATATGTGTAAACATCAATATTAATATCATCCACAGACGTTTCTTTTTGTTGTGCATTAATAGAGGTGTGAAACAACAATAGTCCACACACAAAAAAAAGACTAAAGATTCTAATCATCACCACCAATTCTCCACATTATACTCATTGTTATACTCTGAGAATGAGTTTGGAAAAAATTCCGTTTATCAACTGATTCAAAAGAGTTCTGTTTGGTCGCTCCTAAAGGGTAATCATAATTCAACATGATTACACACCTTTCACCACAATTGAAAGACAATCCCGCAGTTGCGGCAATGGACGTTTTATCTTTTGAGAAATCAAAACGACCACCATTTGAGTATTCTACACCTTCGGCATTATTAACAATTGGGAAATGAAATTTAACGCCTAACAAAATATGAACTTTATACTGCATACCCAAAATACTGAATCCAGCTGAACCGTTTCCACTTAACTGATGTGCAGATGTAGTTTCTTTATATTTCTTACTTCCCCCATAATTATATTGATAGTAATTCCCCCAATAGTCGTAATATCCATAAGAGTATCCAGAACTCACTTCATATTTACCTGTATAGATAAAATTATATTGTAAACCAGCGCCTAAAAAGAATTTGAAATCAGTTGTTCCAAAATAAAAACGCATTTCAAAAGGCAAAATCATTTTCATTTTAATATCATCATCTGCAGATTTTGATGGCTTGCATGAGGTAAACATAAGCGAAGTGAGAATTTCGAATGTAAAGTTTTTACTTGCATCATTACGGAAATCATAAACAAATCCCCCTCCCCCATCAACAAAATTTTTAGGGGAATTGTATTCTGACATTTCTGGATTACTGGTTAAAAAAACGCCACCGACAAGACCAAACAAATTACTCTTAATCGGATAATCAATATATCCATACTGAGCTTTTGTACATATTGGAATGGCACTGATTATTATTGAAAGAAGAATAAGTTTTTTCATAATACCAACTCCTTTATAAAATAAAAGCACAAATTATAAATTCACACTGTTTGCTTCTTCTATAGAAAACTTAGCCCAAACATTTATTTTTTTCTTCATCAATTTCTCTATCTCTTTATCATCGCCTTTTGAGTCTCTCTCTCTTGTTCCAACTTGAGTCGGTCCAGCACCCATATTCCCCTTACGTGGTCCCTCAAGGACTCCTATCGGACTATCCAAATACAAACCTATAGACCAATCTGAAACAAGCTTCTTTTCTTTCATCATCTCTGTCTTGGGAATAAGAGCGTAAAAATTTAACTGTTCATTTTCAGTATCTAGTTCAATTAACGAACGTGTGAGTTCTATAGGTTTCTCCTTACCATCAATAATGAAGGAAGCTGCAATTTTGTTCATCTCTTCAACCAAAGGACCTACGTTTGGGCGTTCTTTCGAATCTTTGATTATACTACTTGAAGTGCTATTCATCTTTTGTTGGACATCCCTAGCTGAGGGGAAAACAAATGCAAATTTTTTCTTTTTTGCGCCAGTTGGATCAATATGTATTGTCAATCCTTGCATAAGCATACGCATAAATAACATTGGATGTCCAACAGACAACCGAACAAACAAATCACTATCATTGGCACATAAATACGCCATAGTTCCTTCCGAAAGAATCTTTATTTCAATGGCTTGGGGATTGTCATTCATAAACTCTTCAAGTTTATCTACGGATATAGAATCCGTTTTTGCGACAATAGATGATTCTGTTGTCTGTCCTTGTAATGACAATGGATTGATACAAGCTAAACCTATAGCAATGCATACACTCTGAAGAAAAATTTTAATGTCCATCATTGTATTTGTTTTTGTATGTTAAGATTATAAGTAAAAGTCAACATCCCGTATCGTTTAAGAACATTTGTAGTTACTTCACGACGATACAATTCATTTGTCGTTTGAATAAAATTATTATTTTGATTAAATATATCATTACATGATAATTTCAATTCGCCACGTTTTTCCTTAAAAAACTTCCAAGCTATTGAGGCATTACATATCACTGCATTAAAGCGTGACGTTCCTGAACCATAATAGTTTGTACGTCCACATTCCACCATAACCTTTAAAGCAGGGATAATTGACCAACTGAATTGACCGCCATAAGACAATGACCAGTATTTCACATCATAATCACTATATTTTAAATTCTTACTTTGATTATATTTACAATTAATATCTACAATAAAGCCTATCGGATCACTATTTTTGCTACCTAATGTGATGGAAGAATTCCAATTCCAAGCCTTATTAAACGCTTTCTCCTCATCCCAGAAGCCTGGTAGCTTAGTATATTTAGCCATTGATGAAATGTTCATGTTTGAACAGATAAAATCTATAGGGAAGCCATAGGCCAGTAACCCACTTGCAGAAAAGAATCCATCTGCATTTTGATATGAATACATTTCACTATTGCGTTTATCGCCGTTGCCTGTAAACGTTGAACTTGAAAGAGATCGTTTTGAGGCAATGTAATTGTTGGCTTGTTCAAAGTTCGCAAAGAATACACCAACAGATCCATTGTTCCACAAATCAGGCATAATGAGTCTTAACATTATATTATGATGATATGCAGCCTCCAATCGGCTATTGCCACGAACTGCCATTGTCGCATTAGCATTATTAATTGCATCTTGGACTTGCATAAGTCCAGGAAATTTTTGTGAAGCACGATATTGCACATGAAGCTGGTTTCCACCTACATTATATCGCATCACAAAGAATGGGAGAAAAGTATTGTATTTATAAAATGAATGAGTGATGTCGTTTTTTGTTTTGAAATTATACATATGGTATTCTGTACCAACTACAATATTTAATCCCGATCTGCTGTACATACAAGAAATATTGCTCAAAAAACCTCCAAAATCAGAATTTGTAGTACCACTCAACAAGGAGTCCAATGAAAACTCAGTCGCATCATCAGCCTTTATCTGTGTTTTACGTTTAATTAATCCATAAGTGACATTCCATCCAGCATCAATTTTTAGTCCAAAATATTTCCCAAATGGGTGAACGTATGATGCCATACCTGTAAAAGTCTTTTGAATATTATATGAATAAGTCTCTTGTATAGCTTGCTGATTAGCCTGGACGTTCTCAAATGTCATATCTATATCTTCTGTTGTCTTTATATAAGAGAATCTTCCATCAAAACTAATTGAATGGCCTTTGTTTCCAATCTTATGTAAATACATCACTTCGTCAGAATTACCTATTACGGTTTGTGATGTGCCTGTATTTTGATTAAGCAGTAAGGAGGTTTCAATACTATCACGAGTCCAGTCAGTCAATGTGCTATTTTCATTCTTTTTCTGATATGTAAGACTTGGACGCACCATTAAATAATCTTTTTCTGTAATGTTATATTCATATTTCAAATTAAAACGGTGATTAATGTTGTCCGTGTTCACAAGCTGTTTTTGAAGGTTATCAGACGTATTCTTACCATAATACTCATCTGTGATATCATAATCTGTATTATTTGAAGATGAATTAAACAAATAATGACCTGAGATTTTCATTTTACCTTTGGCCCACTCATCAGAATAGTTCGTTCCAGCTGCTCTTGAAGTTGTAATACCACTTTCGCTAACATCTACCATCATAGACGTAACATCGTCTGATGCAGTTGGATGGAATGTATTATCTACAGAATTCTTATTGTATGGCGATTGGGCAGGAGCACTACTTGAAGCTGTACCTGTAGCACTAAGCAAGTCTATCATAGAAAAATTCTGCTCATTGATATTATTCCACTGAGCAAATAAAGACCAGCGTAAATCTTTATTAAAAAGATTATACATTCCATATAACTTATACCTGTTATTAGAACCATAACCAGCATATGCTTTGCCAAATGAACTTGTTTTACTTTCTTCATTTGTAATTATATTTACGGCTTTATGACTATTACCGTCATCAAATCCAGTCAATTCTGAATAATCTGACTTCTTATCAAAGACCTCCACTTTATCAACGATTCTTGCTTGTAGATTCTTTAAAGCCATTCCCATGTCCCCCTTAAAAAAGTCAACTCCATCAAGCATCAAATGAGTTACTTTCTCGCCATTGATTTCCAATTTCCCATTTTCATATCTAAAACCAGGTATTCTGCTTATGGCTTCACCTAAAGTTTCGTCATTGCTTACTCTTCCTATTCTATATGTTGTCGTATCCCCACGACTATAAGCTATTCTCGCTTTTCCTGAAACAACAACTTCATTTATTTGAGTCGAACTAGCTTTTAGTTTCACATCCAAGGTGACTTGTGCTTGATGACAATTAGCATATTTCTTTATGGTCTTATACCCTACATGTGACACCTTGATTTCTAAATTTATATTTAGAGGACATGTAATCATAAATCTTCCATTATTGTCCGATACAGCTCTATACTCGTCACCACTACTAACCAAATTTACACCTGACAAAGGTGTACCATTGTCTGCATCAGTTACTTCACCAGTAATGATGCAATTTTGGGCTACTAAAGGCAAATAACCTAATAATAGGTATATTACCAACCCGTAATAACGGACATACTTATTCATGCTGTAAAATGATTAGTAGTCCCACAATAGTAATAATTGTACCAAGTATCTCACGTCGGCTTATCCTTTCATGATTAATAGTAAAGGCAAGAATAATAACAAATACTGGTTCTGTAGTGCTAAGAATAGAAGCCAAAGATACACTGATGTTCTTTATAGCATACATAGACAGTATGAATCCACCTACAGTAATCACAAACACATTAATTAAGAACAATGTGAATATCCTCATTGACATCAGAGGTTCTATCCACGTTTTTATACTATGTGTTGTTGTACCTATTACCATCATAATAATCGTTCCAGCCAACATTCTGTAAAACGAAGCTGATACAACATCTATCTGCTCTTCTGTATATTTTATCATAATTGTAGACAACGAAAAACATAATATGCTTATGAATCCTCCAATTATCCCGCGAATCTTGTTAGGGTGATTCTCTTGTTTACCCCAAGTAACAATAACAATACCCAAAAGCAGTACAACAGCACCTATATATTCTTTTACACTAAGGACATCACCAAGTAACATAAAAGAAAGGAGCATGGTCACAACTTGTCCTAACATGAAATAGAGTACCTGAACCTTGGCTCCCAGATCTTGTAAAGACTTGAAGAACAAAGTGTCACCAATGGCAATGCCAATAATACCACTTATAGTAAGTATAATAACATCATGGGTAGAAATTGTCTTAATGTTTCCTACAATCATGACAAAAAGGAGCATAAGAATCAAGCTGAGCAGGCTTTTCATGAAGGTTATACCAGCGTATGGCATAACCCTTCCTATTCGTTCAAACACAACTGTGCCGAATGCCCATGATGCAGCCGAAGTCAATGCTGCTATGATTCCTGTTATCTCCATTTCATGATTTCAAAACACAACTCCAATTCCCAAGGTAATAATCGGTATTTCTTTCCACATATATGTTGCACCAACCTGTAGTTCTAAATGCTTCCACAAGTTAAAATCTATACCGGCCTGAATGGGCGCTGAATTATAAATAAATGTTGACTTTGTATCTGTAGTTTCTGTTGAAGTGGATGATGAAGAAGATGTGGAAGTCGAAGAACTCGAATTGCCACCACCCAAATCAGCTATAAATCCCCATCCTGCTTGAATATGAAAACCTATCCAATGATTAAAGAAATGTTGCCATCCTATGCCAATTGTTCCCGAATGTAAACCACTTGTCGTATCATCTTTTTTTGCAAGCATTTCTTCCTTGGATGTTGGTGCAGCTTGCTGTGATTTTGGCAAGAACTTGCGCCAAGCATTCTTCGTGGTTGGTTTACCATAGCCAATTGAGAAATAAACAAAGTTGGCTGTTTCATCTGTAGAAGGGGTAATTCCAAAATTAAGTTCATAGAACAATTGTGACCATTTAGCCATAATTAGGAAATGCTCATTCCAATCATCATCACTGAACATTTGAGCATTGACACTTATGTTAGAAAACATAATACCTATGAAGAAAAAAAATAGTCGTTTCATTTTATTGTTCTTAACTTAAACTTTAACAAATATCTTTGAGGAATAATCTGTTTATAGTCCGTCAACTCAAAGCCATAATATTTCAACTGATATTCTATCAGCTCACGTGAGATGTATGGGCCATGATAAGGGAGAGTGTTATCATCTACAGGGCCGTTATCCACAATGATTAACTCTCCATTTGGTTTCAACCATTTTACGAGAGACTTCAAATACGCATCCCTGTCACTATCAGAAACCACCCCATACATGATATGATACAGCGAACACATGAACATCTTATCTACTTGTTCTGGTAATTCGATATAATCCTCATGCCCTTTAATTATTTCAACATTAATGATATGTTCTGCATCAAGAAAAGATTGGAGCGATGCAATATGCTCTTCTTTTAATTCCAAAGCATAGACCTTGCCTGTTGTTCCTATCAATTTTGAGAACTGGTAGGTAAAGAAACCAGAGCCACAACCAATGTCAGCAACCTTTTCACCACCATTGATGCCAAGATTACGTATAATCTCTTGTGTATTTTCCCACATAGGTCGTTTCGGATTCAAAGCTAATATATAGTCTTCTAAATAAGAACGATGGGTACGTCCCACTTCCCCGCTCAATTCAAGAATAGAATCAGAAAGCATACGTATCGAGTCATTACCCAACTTATACTTGTGCAACAGATAATAGCGCAGCACACGACAACTGTCATCAGTCATTTTATTGTAAAAACTCCTTATTAAAGGATCGCGAAGCATTTCCTTCCGCTTGGCATTGTCTGCAAGCTGTGCCTCACAAAGCCATTGCAGTGCAGAATATTCACCACCAAAGTTCTCCGTGGGGATTAGTTCGTCATATTTCTTCACTGCAATCTCTCCCAATGATCGGTCACCTCCTCCCATAAAATCATACACATAGTTGGCAGCATCAATGCCACGGTCTGTAATATCGTATGAATCAAGGCTGCCAATGTGAATTATTGACTTTTGGTCAACAATGTCAAGAATCGGGTATTTTTTCGTCTTTGACCTCTCTTTTGGTCGGTAGCTGTCATTCCGGCGAAATGTCAGCATATAACGCTGTTCACTCAAATTATTGAAAGATACTGGTTCAAAACCCCAATATCCTAATTGAGCCTGAACCAATCGATAGTCAACATGGCAGTTATTCAATTCCTCACCATGAAGGTTGTTATTGTCAACTATGACAAGATAACCATTGGGCTTGAGTTTTTTCTTTATTGAGGTAATAAAAGCATTACGTTCATCCTCTCTTGACCATGTATATATAATATGATACAAGGAACTCATCAGTATGCAGTCTATCTGGTCATCTACGCCCAATTCATTACTTTGGACATTTATGGCTTTCAGGTTGTGAATATTATTCCTTTCCAGAACAGTTGATAAATGGTCCGTATAGGATTTCTCTGTATCAGTAGCATAAACGATGCCATCACTGCCAACAAGGTTTAAAAGCCGATAGGAATTATAACCGAAGCCACAACCAACATCAACAACTTTGTCTCCTCGCTTTACTGGCATCAACCGCATTACTTCGTCAGTTTTATCCCATTTGCCCCGATTGGGGTCATTGAACATCAGCATATCGTCGTAAAATGTTCGCTGATTGATATGCTCTTTCACAGAACGAGGTCGATAATTGTTCAATTCATACTTAATGACAAGGTAGTTTCTCAGATGTTGGCATTCGTTGTCTGTAAAATAATGATACAAGTCTTCCGTCAAAACATCATCTGTCTCAACAGATTCGTTTCGTTCTTCTTGCAACATCCGATTCAAAATATAAGCTAAAGAACTCCAAACCTTTTCTTTCATCTTGTCATTATCAGCTTTCTCTTTATATCGGTTATAAACGTATGACAACGAGTCAGCATCCCTACGGTCAATGGAACTCATCAACGTATATGCCAATGTGGTATCACCAGCTTCAGTAGGATGCGGATTCATACCGACACGAACCAACGATGATGAATCGGTAATGGGAATCTGATAAATTTGCGTATAAGCAGATTCTCCAATCAGGCAGACAAGTATTGCAAGTATTATATGACGCATATTCAGAAGTTATATGGATTCAAAACTCCCGGCATAAAGTCTTCTGACGGAAAAGACTGATGTTGTTGCTCATAGAATAAGTGTACAAGTTCGTCACTATAAAAAGCCCCCTTTTTCGTAAGTTCTATTTTCTTTTCATCCTCCACGATAAGATTATATTGTTTCAGAAGGTCAAACTGTTTTTGGAACACAGATTCCAAAGGTACACCATTCAGCTTCATAAAACGCTTCTTGTCAATAAAGTAGTTCTTGAGTGGGAGAATTGTTGACCAACGTATTTGCTGGTCTGTATTGCGAATCAGGCAACGATTGGCAGCAATCTCGCCAGCCTCAGTACGACGGTAGTATTCCTTAAAGTCAGGCGTATTAATCATAAACCTGTCGTGAAGACTGCTGAATGCAGAGAGACCAAAGCCCACTTCGTCGTAAAGTCGACAACACTGATAATATGCATAAAGAGAAATATTGCTTTTCTTTTTGGTAAAGACACGACGTAGATTCTCAGTATATCCATGATCTTCCAATATGAGGTCACTCATTTCCTTCATGCGAATAGTGTCTTCTACAGAAATCAATTCATCTTCATGGTATGCCGAGAATTTTTTAATCGTTCCCTCCTGATCTCCATAAGGTTCAATCTTCAAACGATAGAGTTGAATCTCCTCGGTCCCCAAAGTACAGGCCTCTTCTATTACTTCCTGCCAATTCTGCAAAGTTTCACCTGGATGTCCATAAATGAATTCTATATTGACATCAAATCCCATCTTCAGGCAATTCTCGATAGATTCCTTAGCCGTAGCAGAATTATGCGAGCGATTCATCTTTTTTAGCACGTCATCATTGAGCGACTGTATACCAATGGTCAGACGGTCGCCTTTGAAGTCCTTGATAATACGCAGACGTTCCAAACCATCTTCTCCTACTAATGTTGATGGGTCTACATCCCAGTTGAATTGTGGACAACTGCTTATGTCAACATACTTTGTGAAGAAGGATAGAAACCTACTCAACTGCTTTGGAGTAAGGTCTGTTGGAGTACCTCCACCCATAAGAATTGAGCGGCTCTTAATTTTATCCAATCCCCTAAATGCAAGCCAGTTCTGCATTTCCCGCTCCAAATGGTCTAGATAGATGTCTTTCTCGCCATCGCTACAATGATAATGAGAAGGATAGTGACAGAACAAGCAACGCCTATGGCAGAACGGTATATGTACATACACATCAAACTTGCCTTTCTCTTCCTCCTCAAAGCCTCGATAAGCTTCTTCCTGTGCAATAGGAGGATAATTTGTGATAGGAGGGTAATGGACACCAGCAGGGGAGAAGTCACCATGAATAGGTATCATTCCCAACCGTTGGAACTTCTGAAACTCCTCCCATCGTGGGGTTGACAATGAAATATAATCGCGTGCCATAATTTATAGAATGTTATCGGCTTTCATATTTGCGCGTACAAGAATATCTCTAAAATGGTCTTTTTGCGGACGTATACGTTTCGATGAATAAATCGGGAAATACTGTTGCAGTTCTTCTGGTGTACCATCATGAATGGTTACGGTATTTGCTCCAGCAAGCAGTCCTAAATACTGGCCATCAGGAATCATCTTTTCCAATGAACTAGTTGTCGGCATCAGTCTCTTAGGATTCATTATGCGCATCAATGCCATCATATTTAGCGTGTGGATGGGATTACCTGCCGGTTCACATGCAAAATCGGAATTCTCGGCAGGGATGAAAATCGTGGCACTATTCATACCAAGAGGCAACTCATGAACCAGTTTCAAGTCTCCGACCAAGTCTGAAAGCGTCTGTTTCGGTAGCCCAACAATATTCCCAGAACCGACTCTATACCCAATTTCACATAAGGTCTTTATACAAGAGAGTCGATTTTCAAAAGTGTCATGAGGCTTGTAGAAAGAGAATAATACTTTATTTGAAGTCTCGAACTTCAATATATAATCACTTGCTCCAGCATTAAATAGAGCTTGGTATTGTTCTCTTGACATGTCCCCCATGCAGAGAATAATACGTAAATCCTGATGCTTTGCCTTTATGTCACTAATTGCTTTTATAGTATTATTGATAAAAATCTCATTGAGGTTCTCGCCAGATTGCAATAAAACTACGCGTCGGCCTTTCTCATACAGATAGTCAACCAACATTTCAATTTGCTCTGAGGTCAAAGTATAGTTCTTCGTCTGATCTTTTCCACCGATTGCACAGTATCGACATTTCTGATGACATACATTTGAAATCTCAATAACGCTCCTCGCTTGGGCGTGATTATCAGGGAAATGTTTCAGTCGGCATTCCTGCGCAAACAGAAACATTTCCTGCTGTTCATCTCCTTGTAATTGTAGAGCTTCATAAAGGACTTGGTCAGAATAATCTTCCTTACGTAAAGCTTCTACAACATGATTATAATATCCCATGTTATTTTAGTCTTGACCAGTCTTTACCGTCATCAAGAATCGTAAGTTCTTGTTCTTATTTTCTGCATTATTATCTATATTGCTCAAATAAACATCCTTGGTCACCCATCTGTATTCGTTATCCTTATGATTGAATTGTACATCTTCTGTGTATTCCGACAAATCATTGGATGTATCAGACCCGCCGGCACGGGAATGTTTTTTTGAGAAGTATTCCAGTACCTCTGTCTGATAATTGATGAGGGAATCTTCGGCCACGTAGAATGTAATCATATTCGTACCATTATAAACATAACGTCCTTTTTCCTTTTCAAAAGCAGTATAGTTGGACTTATTTTCCGTTTTACTAACAAGGATACCTTCGATGGTGTTTTCATAAGTACCATCACTGTTTAGAACAAGTTTTCTCTGGATGTTTGTTTTGGCTTTCTGATTTTCATCATAACCACTATACGTACCAGTCCAAGTCTTTTGAAGAAACGATAATGAAGCATGATAACTTTCATCAATAACCAAATCCTCACTCGTAGCAGGATTTACGAGTTCAACCTCTTCTTTATCAGGCTGAATGCACATAGAAAACAAAAAAGTAGAAGACAGCAAAATTGCCGACATAAAATTGAAACGAGCCATTTTAGTATTATTTATGTTAATAATTAGTTTTTTCATTAGTGTCCAATAAAAATTGAATGAGTTATAAAATTAATTATACACATAGGACATTTTCCTTCTGCTAATATACTCTCATAGAGTTTTCCATAAAACGATAGTACCATTAGCACTTCCATTATCTGTCAATCTCATAAATCCCGTCTTTTCATCATGTGTAAATACGGCATGTTGACGACTGACATAATCATCTTTTATAGGAAATGGTTGTTTTCCTTCCTTACCTATAATTATTTGTCTCATTATTCTATGGACTTTTGCCATATTATCTTGAGACCTCAAGCAAGAATAATTATATTTTGGTTCGTTACTGTATACTACCTATATACAAAAAGCGTGAGGTCCGTACTCTGCTGCTTATCTTGAGTTCCAGGCCTTCGAACTTGCCTTCTCAGAAAGATAAGCAACTCCGAAGCCCACGCCGATATGAATATAGTACTCCTAAAGAAGGAGATGCGTATAATCACATCCCGAGGACATCTACCGTTGCTACATCACTTCTGAGTTAACGAGTGTTCGAAGTTCGGAACTCGGTGACGAGCGTTGAGTAAACGCCTTTCTACATAAAGTAGTGACTCTCTATCCCACCCTTTTGCACATCAACAAATTACAGATTAACTGCTAAACGTTTCTGTACCCGCCGCTAGTGGTCTGCTTCAGATTATACACAAAGGTAAGTTCTTGTACATCACCGCCTTTGGCCCGGCGTAGGCTGTCTTGTCATTTTGGCAGTTCAGAGCACGTCTGAGATGCCAAAAGAGGCTCAAAACTTCAAGAGTCGCCGCAAAGTTATAAAAAGGTTTTGGAAACGGCCAAATAAAATTTAAGTTTTTTGTAAAGAAAGCACAAATTTGTTTAAATGATGGGCAAAAACAGTTGCAAAGCAACGAAACAACGGAATTATGAAGGCACAAACACAACGTGATGTGCCACGGATGGATAATCACGGATGGAATATGGAAGTTTCGTCTATTTGTATATGTGCTTTTATTCGTTACTTTGCGCAAAAA
>Ga0247610_10004138_pt1 | contig 15591 bp, 10 predicted proteins | sample 174DNAGHGhighgp2_FD_193483 | JGI IMG/M metagenome (GOLD analysis project Ga0247610, IMG submission 193483) | Sheep rumen microbial communities from Palmerston North, Manawatu-Wanganui, New Zealand - 1742 DNA GHGhigh gp2 | ecosystem: Host-associated > Mammals > Digestive system > Stomach > Rumen... | reverse complement strand
GCGGAGCCATCTCGTGTTCCGAGACGGGGCTGCTGCGCATTGCCAACTGCGACTTCGTGCGCAACAAGGCCGTGGCTTACCCGGCTCTGTACAACTTCATCGACAACAACATCCGCGCATACTCCAGTACCCTGAAGGACACACCGGAAAGCCCCGAATACTACGGTGCCGGCCACCACTTCGCCGTGAACTCCATCTTCTGGGGCAACGAGGCCACGGCCACCACGATTGCACCGGCTAACGAGATTGAGGAGCACTACTACTCGACGCGCCTCACCGTGAACGCCGACGGCAGCCTCTCCCCCGACCTGCGACGGCCCAACCACGTGGCCAACTTTGGGCCGCTCATGGACATAGCCACGCTCACCTTCTGCTCGCTGGAGGCCGGCACGGGCCGCGAGGGCACCGTGTGGCACGACAACCACGACTTTGCCAAGACGGCCGTCATCCCCAGCCTCGACGAACTCTATGCCGGCAAATTCGTGGGCGTGCTCAACGATTATTTCGGCTGGTACCCCGACGGCTCGCCGACGACACCCTTCTGCAAGGAGGAGGCACTTGGCGATGACGCCTACCGCTATGTGCCCTGCGCCCCCGGCGATGCCGATGCCCGTATCCGTCAGGCCGACGGCACCCTGCGCGCGCCCACGGCCACAGAGATAGCCCACGCCATCCCATATAACTACAACCTCGTCCTCAACTCGGAGAACACCGAGGCCGACGGGCCATACTTCGTGCAGCCCAGCATCACCGCCGGTGCCGACGGCTACATGGAGACCGCCGACTGGCTCGTGGCGCGCCTAAACCCCACCATCGACACGGGATGGGGCTACCTCAAGCAGCAGGTGAGCGTCAAGCCCGAGGACATTCACACGGGTCTGCTCTCCACCGACTTCACCAAAGATGCAGAGGGCACCGTCCCGGCCGATGCCGACGACGACCAATATATGGACCTCTATGGCGAGGGCTTCTACAACCTCCACGCCAAGAACATCCACGACCGCTTTGACGACATCGGTTTCCCCAACCTGTTGCCCATAGGCGACGAGAAGTATATGGAATACGTGCGCGAGGGCTCCACCGAGGGGCGCAACATGCGGCGCATATCCACCCACCCCAAGGTGGGCGTGCAGGATGTGTTCATCGACATGGGCATCTACGAGTACCAGTATGTGCAGCTCATCACAGGCGGCGACGAGGTGGATGTCATCTGGGTGAACGACACTGAGCAGCAGGGCATCGTCTGCGACGGCTCCACGTGGGAGAAGGCCACCAGCGACTTGCAGACGGCCATCGAGACGCTGCTGCTCTCGCTCAACGACCACGACAAGGTCATCAAGATGCGCGCCGGCACATACAGCCCGCTCAAGATGACCGAGGGCAACCAGAAGGCATTCTTCATAGCCACCTCCGACAAGAACGACGGCGTGCTCACACCATCCGGCCTGCAGACCTCCAACCAGACGCTGACGGTGCGCAGCCTCACCTTCTACGGCGGATACACCGACAACGCCCTGGCCGACTATGCCGACGGCGAGGACAGCCGCGACCCCGTGGCCAACCCCGTCGTGTTCCAGATGACAAAGGAGGAGGGCAACACCGACCGCCAGCTGGCACACCTGTTCATCATCGAGGATGCCGAGGTGAAGGGCAACTACATGAACTATCTCACAAATACCAACAAGGAATTCAAGGACTATCCCATGGTCATCTCCTTCGACGGGCTCACCTTCACCAACCCCTACGGCATCAGCGGTACGGACGACGACGAACACGGCGGAGCCGCCATCTACTACCGCGAGCAGTACATGACGGAGCAGACGGGCGACAACTTCAACAAGAACCATGACCGCCTGCTCAAGACGGCACGCGACCCCGACGGCAAACCCGTACCTAAGTTCATGGTGAAAAACTGCGTCTTTGCCAACTGCGGCAGCGATGCCAATTGCTCGGCACTGCGCATCGAGAAGGGTGGCGGCCAGTCGGTCATAGTCAACTCGCTCTTCCACAGCAACAGCGGAGCACCCATCGATGCCGTCAACACCACCGTCATCAACAGCACCTTCGCCCTCAACGGCGGACACCTCATCCTGCGCAACGCCACGGAGCAGTACTACGACGGCTCGTCGGCCTCGTATCCCAGCGCGCTCTACAACAGCATCATCTGGAAGGACGACCAGAACACCAGCCGTGCCGGTGTGCCGTGGAACGACGACGTGCTCAGCCTCAGCAGCGGCAACATGACATACAATGCCTATTCGCGCTGGGACAGCGAACCCGACGGCAACACCACCGACGACGCACAGCACAACTTCCAGCTTAGCAAGGTGAACACCGACGTCATGCTTGGGCCTAACTTCATCGACCCCAAGGAGACGCTCACCGCCACCACCCCCGAAGAGCGCCAGGATGAGATACTCGCGCGCAACTTCCGCCTCAACCCCAGCGCGCACATCCTCAACGCCGCCAACATGGCGACCTACACCGACCACTTCGGGGCATACACCTACTACCCCGACTATCAGGCCAACGACCCCATCAGCATCTACAATGCCAAGACAAACCCCACCGGCCGCGACCTGGAGGGTTCCACAGCCTACGCCCGCCGCCGCTCCACGCTCGACGGCGAGGGCAATCCCATCTACTATTGGTTCCACTCTGTGCAGCACGGCAACGCCATACCACTGACCGAGGCCCACATGCGCGGCACCGATGCCCACTACAGGGAGAGCGAGCTGGCCTTCAAGCCCCGCCTGCTGAACACCGGTATGGAACGCGGTGCCTACGAGTGTGAGGCCGCCGTGCAGCGTGTGCTCTACGTCATGTCGGGCTCATCGGGCCGGGACGACGGCACGAGCTGGGAGGACGCCTTCGACATCGACCAGCTGCAGAAGGCCGTCGATGTGGCGTCCATATACAGCATGACGTCGCCTTCGCAGGAGCGGGCCTACGTCTTCGTGCGCGCCAACGACTACCAGCACGACGTGCTGCATCCCCGCGACGGCGTCTCCGTCTTTGGCGGCGTGAACACCAACAACGAGGTGGTGCGCGACGGCGACATCTACCACGACAACGCCATCACCGCCTACATCAACGAGATGCGTGCCACGCGCAGCGGCATCGCCACGCAGGGCATGATGCACAACACGCTCAAGGGCCTGGTGGCCGACAACAACCGCGAGAACACCTCGGGCTTCCTCCTCGACGGCTTCTGGATTCAGGGCGGCCAGTCGGCTGTGTCGCCAGTGCAGCTCACCTCGGCCAACACCATCGTGCGCAACGCCGTCATCACCGGTAACAGTGTCTCCACAGCCTCGAAGCCTGTCATAGAACTCGCAGGAGGCACATCGGGCAACGCCCTGCTCTATAACACCCTCGTCTATGGCAACATGCCTGGCAGCGGAGCACCCGTGGTGAGCGTGGGCGCCCACGGCTATGCCCTCAACAACACCATCGTAGCACCCGCCGCCGCCCCCGACATCGCTCCCGTTGCCTATGCTGCATCGTTGCAGCCCGCCGACCACGCCCAGAACAACATCGCCACCACCGAGGCCAAGGCCACGATGTTCGCACCCTACTTCAACACCGCCGCGCTGCCCTACACGCCGCCCACAGACTATGCCCCCTACCACTACCAGCTCCACGAGGCGACCGAACACATCGACCCCGCCGCAGCAGTACCCGGCACCGGCACCGACGACGGCTCGACACCCAACAGCGGCGACAACTCCATTGCCAAGCTTTTCACCGACTATGTCAACTTCGACCTCGACCTCGACATACTTGGCAACCCGCGACGCCTCGGCACGCGCGTTGACAACGGAGCCTACGAGACATGGCGTGTGAGCGATGCCCGCTTTGCCGACAACGTCACCACCATCACCCCGCTGCCCACGCCGGCAATGGGTCAGACACAGTATGAGGCCAACGTGGCGGCTGACTACTACGACACACCCAGCTACACCACCAACTATGGCGGTCACCGCTATCCCCACCCGGGTAGTGTGGTATATGTCATGAACGGCGGCAATCTCGTGTTTGCCACGAACGGCGACACACCGCTCTTCACTTCCGTCAACCCCGTGCGTCCCGGCTATGTATATGTGCAGGAGGGTGGCTCTGTCTATGGCAATGGCAACACGCTGCAGTTCCCCTACGTGGCAGCCGACAAGAGCTTTGCCGCCCATGAGCAGCGCCGCCTCATGGCATTTCCCTTCGACGTCAGCCTCGCTGCCACCATGGCTACGAAGCTGAAGACCGCCGGCGCCGCCACGTCGCTCCTCGTGAAGGCCGCCCCGGCTTTCACGCCCTACGGCTACGATGCCGTGGGCCGTTCGGCCTATGGCTACCAATACAAAGCCGACGACTCGCCACTGTGGAAGACCGACATCGCCGCACTGCTCAACTCCAACGGTCAGGTGGCACGCACCGAGGGCTGGCTGATGGAACTCGCCTCTGACACCGCTGCGGCACAGACGCTGCGCTTCACGGGGTGGGGCAGCGGCACGGCAGCGGCCTACGACGAGGACGGCTCGGATAAGAAGAATGTGGCCCTCGACCAGTACAATGCCAACGTCGTGGCGGCCAGCACGCTCTACCCGCGCTTCACACAGCTGGAGAACATGGGATGGAACCTCAAGGGCCAGCCGTGGCTCGTGAGCCATTTCCGCACCGATGCCAGCAGCGCCGACGGCACATACCTCGGCGACGCCAGCACGGCCTACCGCATGAACGTGCCACACGTCATCTACCATAACGTGGACAATACGCTCGCCGCCATCAACGCCATGCCCGACGGTGACCCCAAGGCCACGGCCCTGCGCTACGGACAGTTCTACACCGCCCAGTCATGGGGCAGCGGCACCGACATAGCCCTGGGCGACGGTTTCTTCACGCAGACGGCCATCATAGCCACCGACGATAACGAGGGACAGGAGCAGCTCGTCTTCCGCCGGCCCGAATATGCGGGTACGCCCGTGGCTCCCGTCAAGGATGACTTGCTCACCGTTGATCTGTGGTCGCGCTCCGACACCACCGCCGTGTGGGCCGACGCCGTGCAGCTGTGTGCGCGCGCCGATGCCGATGCCGACATGCCCTACCGCCTGAACAGCGATGGCGTGAAATGGCTCGCCCTCGACCCCGCAGCCCCGCAGCTGTGGCTCGAGAACGAGGGTGGCACGGCATTCTCGCTCGCCGCCCATGCGCCGTTGGCCACACTGCTGCCGCTCACCGTGCGCACCACGCCCGGGGCCACCGTCTCCTTTGCCCTGCGCCCGGGCGCCGCTGCTGCCGACTCCCTGCAGGCCGTATGGCTCATCGACCGCGAGCAGAACCGCATGGTGAACCTGCTCGACGAGAGCTACACGACAGGCATTGGCACCGCCGGCGAGGCCGCCGCACAGACCTCAGGAACGACGGCCGACGTTGCCGGGCGTTTCTTCCTGCAGTTGGGCGGCATGGCGCAGATGCCCGAGGCACCCGCTACGACCCACGCCTACCGTGTCTATGTGCGCGACCGCGTGCTCCACGTCCTTGGCACCAACCCCGGCGACCGCATACGCGTACACACACCTGCCGGGGCGCTGGTGCTCACCGCCGAGGCTGCCAACGACCACTTCCACACCCCCCTGCGTCAGGAGGGCGTGTATCTCGTTACGATAGAGCACGAAACACACAAGATACTTGTTCGCTGAATCTTAACCCCTTAACCCTTACCACTATGAAGATTGGAATTCCAAAGGAAATCAAGAACAACGAGAATCGTGTCGGCATGACGCCGTCCGGTGTGGCTGAACTCATCCGCCACGGCCATGAAGTGAGTGTCCAACACACAGCCGGAGAGGGTAGTGGCTTTTCCGACCTCGACTACACGTCGGCGGGTGCCACAATCCTGCCATCCATAGCGGATGTCTATGCATGGGCAGAGATGATTGTCAAGGTCAAGGAGCCCATCGAGCCCGAGTACCCCCTTGTGCGAGCAGGTCAGCTGCTCTTCACCTATTTCCATTTCGCCTGTGACAGACCCCTCACTGAGGCTATGTTGCGCAGTCATGCCGTCTGTCTGGCCTATGAGACGGTGCAACTCTCTGGCGGTGCTCTGCCGTTGCTTGTGCCAATGAGTGAGGTGGCAGGTCGCATGGCGGCCTTGAATGGTGCTTACTTCCTTCAGAAGACTAAGGGTGGCAGCGGAAAGCTCATCAGTGGCGTGCCGGGAGTGTTGCCGGCGCGTGTGCTTGTGCTGGGAGGAGGCGTCGTGGGCGAGGCAGCAGCTCGCATGGCTGCCGGCCTCGGTGCCGAGGTCGTCATTGCCGACATCTCGCTGCCGCGTCTGCGCCAGCTGGGTATGGAGCTGCCCAGCGGCGTCCGCACGCTCTATTCGAGTGAGCACAACATACGTCGTCTGCTGCCACAGACGGACATCGTAATAGGAGCCGTGCTCGTGCCGGGCGACAAGGCACCATGCCTCATCAGCCGTGACATGCTGTCGCTGATGCAGAAGGGCAGCATCCTCGTGGATGTCGCCATCGACCAGGGCGGTTGCTTCGAGACTTCACGACCCACGACCCACAGCGAACCTACCTATGAGGTCGATGGAATCGTGCACTACTGCGTTGCCAACATCCCCGGTGCCGTTCCTAACACCTCGACAACGGCACTCACCAACGCCACGCTCCGTTATGTCCTGGCGCTGGCAGATAAGGGTTGGCAGCAGGCGTGCCGCGACGACGAGGCTCTGCGCCGTGGGCTGAACATCGTTGACGGTCGCGTGACCTTCAAGGCCGTGGCCGATGTCTTCGGCCTGCCCTTTACTCCTTGGGGAGAGTGATGGGACCTTTGTGCCATGAGGGCGCAAGAGCACTCGTGGTAAGGCCTGTTATCATCTTATGCACAGGTGTGGCATAAACAAGACAAGCCCTCGGTGCCATTAGTCGGTACCGAGGGCTTGTCTTGTTTGCTATGTCGTTTGTCGTGCTGTAAGTCAGTGTCTGTTGGCTTTCGAGCCGATTATCTGAAGACGAAATAGACGGCAGCGACGAGGCACAGTGCAGCGGCAAGATGGTTCCACTGCAGGTGCTGCCCCTGAAAGAGCATACCAGCCACGACAGCGAACACCACGAGCGAAATCACCTCTTGAATGACTTTGAGCTGCACCAGCGAGAAGGGTCCGCCGTTGCCCTCGAAGCCGATGCGGTTTGCCGGCACCTGACAACAGTATTCGAAGAAGGCGATGCACCACGAGAAGACAATCACGCCGATGAGAGGCCACGAGGCGCTGTAGCCCGAGGCCTGGAGGCGCAGGTGGCCGTACCATGCCAGCGTCATGAAGATATTGCTCGTGACGAGCAGGAGAATAGTTTGGAAAGTCTGCATATCTTAATGATAGAGTGTGTTTCTACTGGTATGAGCTATAGATGACATATAGGTCGAGAGGCACTGTGCCTCCGATGAGTCGCGTGCTGGTGAGGCTGAAGTCGTGCGTCACGCTGACCTGCGACACGGCATTTGTGTTCTGGTTGGTGACGGTCTTGACGACAACGGGCACGACGGTTGCCTTGTTCCAGCGTGGGTGGGCGGCCTTCCAATCGCTCTCCTTGAGGCCCTCGCGTATCATGCCCCGCTTCTTGGCTTGATGCATGGATGTTATGAGGTTGGCGATGTTGGAGAAGGTATAGACGTTGTAGGCCGACGTGATGTTTGTCGTCACTGCCGTCCTGCCGTTGGCAACGCGTCGTTGTTTGAAGAAGTTGTCGAGGCTGTCGCTGGGCACGAGGAGCAGTGTCGAGGGTGCATTGAGCGAATATGCCGACTGTTCGGCGCTGTTGTAGCGCTGGAATGAGAGTCGTGCACGGCTGATGCTGTCGTTGTCGTGGTTGGCAAAGACTTCATCGACGGGGAGGGTAATCTCCGTCGCAATGGCGGCCGGGCTTTTAATGTAGGTGAATGGCTGCTGACGTTCTATGAGGTCGCTGAGGTCGGAATTGTGTATGGAGGTGGTCTGTATCACCTCGGGCGTAGCGGCGAAACGTGCTATGGCATCGTAGATACTGTCGTTACGGGTGTAGCGGAAGAAGACGTTAAGAGCGCCGACATCGAGTGTGAGCATTGTGCCTCGCCCTCCGTCGAGACGGAACGCGAAGCCCGGACACACATTGTGCATGAAGTGCCATGAGTCCTGGAAGTATTCGGGGTTGCTCATGGCTTTGGAGAGAATGTCGGCACCATATTCTTTGGGCAACATGATGCGTACGTTCTTGCTGTGCTTGACGTTGGTGCGCTCGCTGTCGCTGAGAGTGTAGTCTTCGACGGTGAACACCTTCTTGGCCAGCGGCTCTGCGCCGGCAGGGATGTATTCGGAAATGTCGATGTCGGAGTAGTATGTCCAGTCCTCACGCAGGACTTTCTCGCGGTCGAGTTCATAGACGCTGAGACTCATGGGGTTGTCGCTGTCGCCGTAGTAGTCGGTGAAGTAGAGGCGTATTTCGATGGAGTCAACGATGAGATTCCCGTCACTGTCGAGCACGAGCTGTTCTTGTGATGGCAGCGAGTAGTCTTCAAAGGTATGAAACTGTGCCATGAACTCTGCGCGTATGTCGGTGTCTGTCTCCGGGTCTGTGACGAGTCCGAGGTATGATTTCGACGTGTTTGCCGTCACGGCTCCGAGTGGCACTGAGCGCGATGTCACCTTGAAGGTCGTTGATGTCGAGGTTATGGCATCGGCATCTGAGCGTATGCCGAGCGAGGCTGTGTCATCGTCGCACGACAAAAACATGGCAGCCGTTGCCGCCATGAGTGTCGCGACGGACACTCTGAAGATAGATGTTTGCATGTGGTGTTTATTCGCAACGAAGTGCAGTGTGTTTATCAAGAGGAGTGTGTGTCGGGGTTTGTGGCATGGTGTTCAAGCCTCTTCTTCCTTTCCGATGCTCCAAATGTTGTCGAAGAAGTCGAGATAGTCGGCTTGCACCTGCGATTCTGTGACGGGTCCTGAGCCTTGGAGTATGGGTAGCCCCAACGCGGCAGCATAGTCGTTGAGCTCGGGGAACTTCTGTCCTGGCAACAGCAACAGTCCGTCGCTATATTTGAGTGCAAGCTTGTAGAGGTCTGTCTGTGTGAGTTCCGACCCGAAGTCTGAGAGCTCGTCGCCCTTCATGCCTTTGTGCATCAGGCTTGCCGTGAACTGCTCGGTGAGTGGCAGCTTCAGCTCTGCCCCGCCTGGCGTGAAGACTATCCTGCTGCTGCGGAAGGAGGGCTCGTCGCGGAAAGAGGTCTTAATGTACATTGGCGCCACGGCCGACATCCAGCCTTGGCAGTGGATGATGTCGGGCACCCATCGCAGCTTCTTAACCGTCTCAAGCACGCCTCTGGCATAGAAAATGGCCCGCTCGCCGTTGTCGGGGTATTCGTCGCCGTTCTCATCGAAGGCTTCGAGGCGGCGCATGAAGTAGTCGTCATTGTCGATGAAATAGACCTGCATACGTGCTGAGGGGATGGAGGCCACCTTAATTATGAGGAGGTGGTCGGTGTCGTCGATGATGAGGTTCATGCCCGAGAGGCGGATTACCTCGTGAAGCTGGCTGCGCCGCTCATTTATGGTGCCCCATTTGGGCATGAAGGTACGTATCTCACGACCCTTGTCCTGAGTGTGTTGTGGGATTCGTCGTCCGAGGAGCGACATCTCTGTCTCGGCCACATAGGGGCTTATCTCCTGAGTTATGAACAGCACTTTCTTTGTCTTCATCGTAATGGTGTTTTGGGCATGCCGTTTGTTGACATGCTGTTTTTTCAGTGCAAAGATATATAAAAAATGTGGGATAAATGCAAAGTGAAAGCCTATAAAATCAAAAACGACGTCATTTTTTGCGATTTATTTGCATTTTTACTTCTCTGTTTGACAATTTATGTGTTAATTTGCACCCGCTTTGCGGGAAATAATGGCCCGCATGATACGTAACAGACAAGAACATGAAAATCTTCAACTCAATCAAGGAGCTAAAAGTGCTGCTGGCCTCTGCCCGCAGTGAAGGAAAGACGATAGGTCTGGTGCCTACGATGGGTGCGCTGCATGAGGGTCATGCCTCGCTGGTGCGTCGCTGCATCGACGAGAATGACGTGACGGTTGTTAGCATCTTCCTCAATCCTACTCAGTTCAACGACAAGAGCGACCTCGACCGCTATCCGCGCACGTTGGAGGCCGACTGTGAGTTGCTGTCCTCTCTCGGTGCCACTGTCGCCTTTGCGCCATCGGTAGCAGAGATCTATCCCGAACCCGACACACGCACGTTCAGCTATCCTCCTACCGACACGGTGATGGAAGGAGCATATCGTCCTGGCCACTTCAATGGAGTGTGCCAGATTGTGTCGAAGCTATTTGACTATGTTGAGCCTGACCGTGCCTACTTCGGCGAGAAGGACTATCAGCAGATAGCTGTGATACGTCGTATGGTGGAGAGCCTGAGCTACAACATCGACATCGTGCCATGCCCCGTGGTGCGTGAGGAGAGTGGTCTGGCACTGAGCAGCCGTAACGCCCTGCTTACTGCCGAAGAGCGCAAGACGGCAGCTGCCATATATCGCACATTGGAACGTAGCCGTGCCTTTGCCTCTACGCATAGTGTGGCCGAGACGCAGGAGTATGTGGTGCGTGCCATCAATGCCGTGGATGGTCTGGAGGTGCAGTACTACAACATCGTTGACGGTGACACGCTGGCAGACATCAAGGATTGGAATGATGCCAAGAGCGTGGTGGGATGCATCACCGTGTTCTGTGGTGGCACACCTATCCGTCTGATCGACCATATCCGTTATTGTTAAGTACGTCAGCGGAGGCTGATGAGTCAATCTATCCTTCAATTCCCGAACTACGTGACATGCAAATCGAAGTTCTGAAAAGCAAAATACACTGCGCTCGTGTCACTGAGGCCAACCTCAATTACATGGGCAGCATCACTATTGACGAGGAGCTCATGGATGCTGCCGATCTCATAGCCGGCGAGCGTGTCCATATCGTTAACAACAACAATGGTGAGCGTTTTGACACCTATATTATTAAGGGTCCACGCCATAGCGGCTGCATCTGCCTGAACGGTGCTGCTGCCCGTAAGGTTCAGGTTGGCGATGTGTGTATCATAATGGCTTATGCCTCCATGACACCTGAGGAGGCACGTTGCTTCAAGCCCAGCATCGTCTTTCCCGATGCCGACAACCATCTGCCCGCTTAGCATCAGGGGCTTGCTGCGCTATTCGGGCCAGCGGCCATAGATTTCGTAGTAGTAATAGTCAGGGTATTCGTTTGGCTTCACGCCTTCGGGGAAATGCTCGGCAAAGAGGCTTTCCAGACACAAAGACCCCATATCGACAGCCTTGCGCAGCTCGCGCAAGGCTTCTGTATGTCTGCCCATCTGCTTGTGGCATGCAGCGAGGTATGCCTGACAGTCGGCCTCTTCTTGCTGAGAGCCGAGCTTGCCGACGAGCGACGTGAAAATCTCTTCTGCCTGAAGGTCGTAATAGAACTCGAACAATAGCGTAGCAGCACGGAAGCAGGTCTGACAGACATGCTGCGTGTCGGCGTTGACGGCGTTATTTAGGAAGGTGTCAGCTTCGGCGTGCAGCTCGTTCTCCAGGCATACGCGGAATTTCATTAGCTCGCATTCGACGTGTTCGTCGGGGCCGTCGAGGTATGGTGCGACGATGTCGAGCTCTTTCAGTGCAGCTTTGGGATTGCCCATTCGGCTGTATGCGAATGCCATGTCCTCATGTATGGTGATGAGGTTCTCGAGCTTAGTGGGTTCGTCGCTTTGGTTGGTGGCCTCAACGATGGTGAGGGCTTGCTTGCTGGCGGCGAGGGCCTTCTTGGGCTTGTCGAGGGCCATGAGCGTCTGTGCGTCGCCTATCCAGCTCTCAGCATCGTCGGGGTATAGCTCTTGCAGACGCAGGAAGATGTCGTGGGCCTCCTCGGGCTTGTCCTTGCGCTGCATGAACCACGCCTTGAGCTGCAAGGCCCGGGCGTTGTCGGGGTCGAGAGCCAGTGAGTAGTCAACGCTTTCCAAGGCTTTCTCCAGATCGTTGATGCCGTTGTAGGCCTCAGCCTGCCAGTTCCATGTGTCGGTGTTGAACGTCTTCACGTCGAGCAGCCTGTTCAGGTATGGCAATGCCTCGGAGTATTTCTCGAGCGAAAGGAGTACGTCGGCTCTGAGTTCCAGCGTCTTATGCCATGCAGGGGCTACCTCTTCGAGTTTGACGGATAGCAGCAGCGCTTCGTCGTAGGCGTTGTTGTCCATGAAGATGTAAGCGGCATCGTAGTAGAAATAGTTGTATTTCTCTACGATGTCGCTCTCGGCAATGCTTATGATGTACTCGTAGGCCTGTTTGGACAAGCCTCTGTGCACCATGATTTCTGCACGCAGATAAATGACCTCGAGGTCGTCCTGGTCGGCTATGCTGTCGCAGATGCGTACGGCCTCATCGGCACGTCCGGCAAGGAGAAGTCTTCGAGCCATGAAGAGTTGTGGCTCTGCGGCATCGGGATGCAGTCGGAGTGCCAGGTCTATGGCCTCCTGCGAGCGTTCGTCGTCATGGGCTACGGTGGCGTAATAGTCGGCCACATCAACCAGCTCTGCCGCCTCCATGTAGCCCATGTGACCGCTGTTGAGCATGGCCTCGTAGTGTTCCAGCGTCTCCTTGAATTCCGGGTTGTTGAAATATTCTAAGTCGTCCTTCAATGATAGAGGTGTGGTGTTGTTCGTGTGTGGTTTTACTTCTTGAAGGTGTCCTTCAGACCCACAGTCTTGTTGAACACGAGATGTTCGGGTGTCGAATCGGTGTCGATGTTGAAATAGCCTATTCGCTGGAACTGCAGGTATGTAAGATGCGGCATGTCGCGTACGAACTTCTCGACGTAGCAGTCTCTGAGCACATGTAGCGAGTCGGGGTTCATCATGCGGCGCATGGCTTCGACGTTGTCGAGTCCCTCACCCTGCAGGCGTGCCAGCTCATCGCGCGGATTCTCCACCTGCCACAGGCGCTCGTACATGCGCACCTCGGCCTTCAGGCAGTGTGCGCAGCTGAGCCAATGTAGTGTCTTGCCCTTGATCTTGCGGTCGGCGCCAGGCTGCCCGCTCCGTGTGTCGGGGTCGTAGGTGGCATAGATGGTAGTGACATTGCCCTCGGCGTCAGTGTCGAAGGGGTGCTGCTCGTCACACTTGATGATGTATGCGTTCTTCAGGCGCACCTCCTTGCCGGGAGCCAGGCGCATGAACTTCTTCTCGGCCACGGGCTGGAAGTCATCGCGTTCTATCCATAGTTCGCGAGAGAACTCTATGGCGTGGGTGCCGTCCTCGGGATGCTCGGGGTTGTTGACGGCGGTGAGTTCCTCGACCTGTCCCTCAGGATAGTTGGTGATGACAAGTCGCACGGGGTTGATGACAGCCGAGACGCGTGTGGCACGCTGGTTGAGGTCGTCGCGCACGGCGCTTTCCAGCAGTGCGAAGTCGTTGAGTGCGTCGTATGTCGTGTAACCTATCTTCTGTATGAAGTTGATGATGCTCTCCGGCGAGTAGCCGCGGCGCCGGAAAGCGCAGATGGTAGGCATGCGTGGGTCGTCCCACCCGCTCACGAAACCGTTCTTGACGAGTGCCAGAAGGTTGCGCTTGGACATCAGCGTGTAGTTGAGGTTGAGCTTGTTGAACTCGGTCTGCCGAGGGCGGTTGTCCTCGATGTTGTCTGTCTCGCCGCGCCATTCCTTCATCCATGTCACGAAGAGGTCATAGAGAGGTCTGTGCTCCACGAATTCCAGCGTACACCACGAGTGTGTCACGCCTTCGAGGTAGTCGCTCTGCCCATGTGTGAAGTCATACATGGGATATGCGTTCCAATGGTTGCCGGTGCGTATGTGCGGGATATTGAGCACACGATAGATTAGTGGGTCGCGGAACAGCATGTTCGGGTGGCTCATGTCGATCTTGGCACGCAGAACGAGTGTGCCCGGTTCGCACTGTCCGCTGTTCATTAATTCGAAGAGCTTTAGGTTCTCTTCCACCGGCCTGTCTCGGAAGGGGCTGTTGGTGCCCGGTGAGGTCGTCGTTCCTTTCTGCTTTGCTATCTCTTCGGCGCTTTGTTCGTCAACGTATGCGCGACCCTGCTTGATGAGCCACACGGCGAAATCCCATAGCTGCTGGAAGTAGTCGGAAGCGTAGAAGATGTTGCCCCACTCGAAGCCCAGCCATCGAATGTCCTGTTCGATGGCGTCCATATATTCGGTGTCTTCCTTCTGCGGGTTGGTGTCGTCGAAGCGAAGGTTACATACGCCGCCGTGCTTCTTTGCCAGGCCGAAGTCGAGAGCTATGGCCTTGGCATGGCCGATGTGCAGGTAGCCATTAGGTTCTGGCGGGAAGCGTGTCTGCAGGCGGCCGCCGTTTCTGCCCTCGGCAAGGTCGTTGATGACTTTCTGTTCGATGAAGGAGACTGATGTCCTCAGCCCTCCGCCACGCTCGCCCTCGGTGGGCGATACTGTTACTTTTGTGGAGTCGTTGTCGTTCATAATGACGTATCTTGTGGTATATTGTCAGTCTGAGTGAGGGACGTTACTTAAGCTCGTCAATCCTTGACTGATACTGTGCGATGTACTTACCGAGGATGTCGAACTCGATGTTCACTACCGTCCCGACGTTGATGTTGTGGAAGTTGGTGTTTTCGAAGGTGTATGGAATGATGCATACTGCGAAGGTGTCGGCCGTGGGTCGGCAGACAGTGAGGCTCACGCCGTTGACTGTCACCGAACCTTTATCGACGGTGAAATATCCTCGCCGTATCATATCAGGTGCCACGTCATATTGGAATGTGAACTCGTGGCTCCCCTCCTGGTCCTCAACGCGTATGCAGCGTGCCGTCTGATCGACGTGTCCCTGCACGATATGTCCGTCGAGGCGGCCCCCCATCTGCATGGAGCGTTCCACGTTGACCTCGTCGCCCACACTGAGCAGGCCGAGGTTAGAGCGTTCCAATGTCTCGCGCATGGCAGTTACAGTGTATGTGTCGCCATCGATACGTACCACGGTGAGGCATACCCCGTTGTGAGCTATGCTTTGGTCTATTTTCAGTTCGCTGGCGAAGGGGCAACGCAGTGTGAAGTGTAGGTTGTCCTGCTCGCGTTGTATAGCCGTTACGACGGCCGTTGATTCTACTATTCCCGAGAACATAATGTCGTTATTGTGCGTTACAGATTAACTATGCGGCGCAAAATTAGGCAAAATATTCGATATAATCTCTTTGTCGTGACAAAAAATGAAGCTAAAGGCAGAGAAATTATGCAAAGCGGGCATGTCCTGTGGTTTGGACATGCCCTGCTGTAGGTCGTAGGGGTGTGTTCGCTGAGCCTATCTGCCGCCACGTGCGTTGCCGCTGCGTCCACCTGAGCTGCGCCCTTCTGCTGCTGATGAGCGTGAGTGGCTGCCCGTCGAGCTGTACCCTCCGCCCATGGTGCGTGTGCTGCTGGGGTGTGAGTACTCGCTGCGACGGCTGCTGCCGGAGCTGTACTCGCTGCGTCGAGTGTTGCCGGAGCCGTAGTCGCTGCGTCGAGAGCTGCCGGAGCTGTAG
>Ga0247610_10004137_pt1 | contig 15594 bp, 15 predicted proteins | sample 174DNAGHGhighgp2_FD_193483 | JGI IMG/M metagenome (GOLD analysis project Ga0247610, IMG submission 193483) | Sheep rumen microbial communities from Palmerston North, Manawatu-Wanganui, New Zealand - 1742 DNA GHGhigh gp2 | ecosystem: Host-associated > Mammals > Digestive system > Stomach > Rumen... | reverse complement strand
CTACTTTTATTGCCATATTATACCCCCCCTAATTAATATGCTTATTAAATACGCATTCATTTACGAAATGCAAACAATTATTATTAATTAAATTATAACCTTTTTCACCAAGTCTAGATGAGGCAAGGCTTACTATTTTTTTAGGATTATTCTTTTTAATCTTTTCTAAAATAGTATAATCTCTTACCTCTAGAAATTTACCATTTAAAAAATCTTTTATATTACATTTATTTACACATACATTAGATGCATCAGATAAAAATGCATCCTTAGCATAGCCAAATTGAATTATTTCATCATCAGATACATATATACCATAATGATAAATATCATCTTTTATTTTAACTCTTATAATATCTCCATATTTTGGTTCTCTTAAACTAAAATTTGCCATTATTATAATCATCCCTTAATTGTAATATTTTAGATTTTAAATCATTTGTAATATTTTCTAATACCTCTTGATTACATCTTTTATTTTCTAAATTAATATCGTATCTTTCACCACATATTACTTTAAATCTTTCAGATGTTTTCTTTCTTTTACAAATATATATAGGATATATTGGTACATTCGCTTTTATAGCAAGTAATGCAGCACCTGTTTTATAATCTGCTTCTTCACCAACATCAATATGACCAGGACCATAAATTATAACAATATGACCAGCCTTAAGCTTATCTAATATTTCTTGATAGGCTTCAATATCATTAATATTTCTATCAACTCTAATACAACCAAGTGATTTTAATAATTTAGATCTTACAGGATGGTTATCAAATAATATTTCAGCTGCCACTATATATATTCTTCTTCTCCAATATGTATTTATACATAAAAGAGGATCAGCAAAGGAGGTATGGTTTGCAAAAACTATTGCCCCACCTTTAATCTTTAAATTCTTTTTCTTTTTACCCTTATTATAAACCTTTGTTCTATACCAACAGTTCATTATAAAGGCAATGCATCTACCTAAATCTCTAAATAGATATTTAAATCTTAATCCCTTAGGATATTTATCACAATTTTTCTTTTCCTTACAGATTTTAGATAATTCTTGGATTTTATCTTTTATGATATTATTTAATCTTTCAATTTCTTCTTTTGAAGGATCTAAAGTATTACAGTAATCAGATAAATAAATCTTTTTTCCAATTACTACTCTAGTTCTTTTTTTAATACTATATGTACCATCTGTATATATAGGAATAATTGGAGCCGCACTTCTTAAGGCAATTAATATATATGTAGGATGAAAATATAATAATCCATTCTTTTGATTTACCTTTCCTTCAGGATATACAGCTAATAATTTCTTTTTATTTAATAAATTAACAGATGTATCAATAAAGCTAAAATCATAATTTCTTCTATCTATTTTTATTCCACCCATTATCTTTGTAAAAAAAGATACAAAAGCTCCATGAGAGAATATTAATTCACTCATTAAGCAATATAATTTTCTAAATGGAAATAAAAATATAGCCATCATAAAATCCATAAGGCTTCTATGATTAGATACAATTAAGGCTTTACCTCTAATAAATCTTTTTGTATCCTTTTTATCCTCATAATAAATTCTCTTTTTGAAAAATACAAGCTGTATAGGCCAAGCTAATATTTTTCCTATCCAATACAAAATAATCATAATGATAGCACCCTCTTAACTTCAGCTTCAAATTGAATAGGTGTATGTAGGCTATCATTTTCGAATTGTAGTTTAATATCAAATTTATCATTGATTCTAGATATTAAATCAAAATAATCTAAGCTTGAACCATTTAAATCAAAGAAGAAATCTGAATTATCTAATATATTATCTAATTCAATATTTAATGAATCCCTAAAGCATTCTTTTATTCCTAATAATATTTTAGGATCAACATCTTCTTTTATTTCATTTTTAATATCATCAAATGTTATTAATTTAACATCATTAGAATTAATTTTAGATTTTAAATATTGTCTAGATACTTTAATTGCATTAGGATTTTTAATCGAATTATATGTAAAATATATTTTAGATACTCTTAATGATGTATCTAATTTATTATTAATTTCATTAGCCTTATTGTATATTTCATTAATAATATCTTTTGGCATATAATTATTTATTTCAATTACAAGTGATAATTTATTATCTATATCTAAGATAGATAAATTTTCTATCTTATCTAAATTAAATGATTTTTCTAGCATATCAGGATTAATGTTTTCTCCATTTGCTCCTATAAATAGGTCATCAATTCTTCCATCTATATAATAATCATCATTTATTTCATGAACTAAATCAGATGTATCAAAATAATCATCTAAATTATAATAAATAACTTTACCATCTATTTTCATCTTATGAGAAATAGATGTACCCTTAACATATAATTTATTATCTACTATTTTATATTCTACTGAGCCAAATCTTTTTCCAATAGAATTTTTTAATCTATCATTAATATTTCCTAGTGTTACAGAAGTTATACCTATTTCAGACATACCATATCCATTATATAGTGGATATCCTAATGAATTAATTAAATACAATGTAGAATCCTTTATATAAGAACCACCTGATATACAGAATAATACACTTTTACCAAATAATTTATTAGTTATTTCTTTCATTATTTTTTTAGATAATTTTAAACCTAAAGATGGGAACATCTTTTGTAATTTAATACATAGCTTTTGACCCTTAATAAATTTATTTTGAGTCTTTTCATCCTTTTGTTTTAATTCTTTTAGAATAGTCTTTTCAATTGTATTCCAAAATAAAGGTACTGCAAAAATATGAGTTACCTCATGCTTTTTAATAGTATTTAATATAGTATCTGATGAATAATCATTTAAGAATACTTGGCATCTACCAAAATATGAAAACCACATAAATGTAGCCATAAATCCAAAGATATGATAAAGTGGTAAGAATACTAATTGCTTTAAATAGCCATGGTAATGCTTCTTTATTTGCTTATTGTTTTTTAGTATTCCATCACAATTTAATATTTGATTAGATATTTCAGCACCATTATAAAATATTATCTTTTCTTTCATTGTTGTAGCACTTGTAGATAGTGCCATTTCGTTTGCATAATTAAATTTATAATTATCCTCGCATATTAAATTTAATGTATTTAAATCAATGAGTTTAGTATCATATCCTAAATCCTTTAATCCTATAGAATATGTAATATCTAAGCTTTTTAATAAAGAATTGATTAATTGTTTAGGATGTCTTAAATTAATTAAATATGGTTTATTACCACTTTTAATTATTGCAAAGAATATATATACCCACTCTATAGTAGATTCTTGCATAATACCTATATATTTATCATTTAAATCAGGATACATTTTATTAATGCTATAAGCTATATTAGATATTTTTTTATCTACTTCACCAAATGTATATTTAGTTATTTTATATCCATCATTAGTTTCAGCAAATATATAATCCTTATTTAAAAACATTCCATTATATATTGCCTCGAAATCCTTTTTACTATTAGTTAAAAAATTAACTCTTTCTCTAACTATTTTGTTAACATTTACCATATTATAACCTCTTATAATCTAAATACACATTCAATTTAAATTCCCTATTAGCACATACAACAAAGATTGTATTATCTAATCTAAATGACTTATATATTATATCTTTATGTATAAATTTATAATCCAAGCCTTTACCTGTCATTTTAGCTTCAGCTTCAAATTCAGACCATTTAGTAGTTAAATATTCACTACTATTACCTAAATTTATATATTCGTTATATAAATCATCCTTTAATATTTTATTTGCAAGTCTTTGCTTTCTTTTTTCATCTATAATTTTTTCTAAATCAAATCCATTATCTAATTTAGATATAGTAAATCCATAAAAATCATTAGATGTTGAAAATGACATATAAAAATCATCTACAATAGGCTTTCCATTTATAAATCTAAATGAATCTATATTACCACCATATTGTTCTAATACTTTAAGGGCATTATGATAATTAGATTCACTAATCTTTCTTTTTAATTCTAAAGAATAATTTTTAGTATGAGATTTAATAACATCAGTTAATGTTGGATTTTCTATTAGGTTTTTAGATTTAAAAATATATAGATTAATTTCCATTAGTTTATACCAATTATAAAATCATAAATTTCTTGTTTACCATCTATGATTCCACATTCTATGGAATCATATTCATTATTAATTAATTCTATAAGCTTATTATTTTCATCTTCAGATACATCCTTACCACTAAATATTGATAATATTACCTTTTCATCCATATTATCAACCATCTTTAATGCTTCTATTATTAATGAATCTCTATCTAAAGATGTTTTAATAATCTTACCATTTAATATAGCCATATAATCTCCACCATTGATTTCTATTCCATCAACAAAAGATTTTCTTATAGCTCTTGTTATAAGTAGTGTATCAACACCACTAATTCCTTCATTAATATTTTCTAAATGCTCATCAATTGTAATATCTAAGTCATCTAGGGCAGTCATTTGAATACCAAAATAGCATTCAACAATTGATTTAGTTTCTATTATATAAATATTATCCATTCCAAGTATTTCTTTAGCTTGTTTAGCAGCTAAAATAATATTTTTATTATTAGGGAATATTATATAATTATTTGCAGGATTAGCTTTTATAGCCATAATAAATTCTTCTGATGAAGTATTAAATTTATCTCCACCATTAATAATTACATCAATTCCAAAGGATTTAAATTCATTTATTATACCTGACCCATTAGCAACCGCTATTGTAACAATATTTTTCTTTGTCTTTTCCTTTTGGATTTTTTCTTCATGCTGTAAGCTCATATTTTCTATTTTAAGTGATATAAATTCGCCATATTTTTGAGCTTCGTTTAATACTATACCTGGATTAAATGTATGTATGTGCACTTTTACTTTAGTGTCATCTTTAAAGCATACAATAGAATCACCAACAGATTCTAAGAATTTAATAAATGGATTTACATCAAAATTGATAGGATCTACTTTTTTAGTTTGTAGCTGTAATATAAATTCAGTACAATATCCAAATTCTAATTCTGAATTTTCATCAAATAAAGGAATTTCTTTTGATGTATAGCTTGATGCCTTAATAACCTTTATATCATTTCTTTTTACAATTTCATTATTTAGGTATTTAAGCATTCCTTTATATATTAATACAAGGCCTGCCCCACCTGAATCTATTACACCTGCATCCTTTAATACCTTTAATAAATTAGGAGTATTATCTAATGATTTTTCCATTTGATTTATTAATAATTCTAATAATTCTTTAATTGTAGTATTTTCATTTATACTAGATTTTATATAATGTATTCCTTCTCTAGCGACTGTAAGTATTGTACCCTCTGCAGGATGAATAACTGCTGAATATGCAGTTTTATATCCTTGTTCTAGAGCTTCTGCAAAGCCAACAGCATCTACACTATCTTTATCCTTAAAATATAGGCACTGACCTTTAAATAGCTGAGATAATATAACACCTGAATTACCACGTGCACCAAGTAGCATTCCTCTAGATAAGCCTTTTGATGCATCTGATAATATATTAGTATCAGGTGTATTATTAATACCACCTTCAAGTGTTAAACGCATATTAGTACCTGTATCTCCATCAGGTACAGGAAATACATTTAGCGCATTTATTCTATTTTCATCATTAGCTAATAATGCTAAACCATTTTCTAACATTTTTTTATAAATAATACCGTCTAATTCTTTCATAATAAACTCCTAAACGAACGATTATAATTATATCAAATATTGATATATATGTAAATAAATGAGATTTTATTATGTTTTACTTTATGTGACATTTGTGATAGAATAATTCTAGTGTGTTAATTGACACTTGGAGGTTAGTTTTTTATGGAAAAATTTGTAATTATTTGTGATGTTACATGTGATCTTAACAAAGAATTAAGAGACAAATATGATATCAAATATGTAAAAGGACATATGACAGGACCTGATGGAAAAGAAAGAGTTACAACACTAGATTGGACTGATTTCTCTCATGATGAATTCTATAATGATTTAAAGAAAAATCCTAATGGATATTCAACATCTCCTGCATCACCTGAGGAATTCAAAGAGGTATTTGAAAAATTCTTAGTTAATGGATTTGATATCTTATCTATATCTATTTCAACTGCATTATCAGGAACATACAATTTCTCACTTCAAGCAAGAGAAATGTTAAAGAATACTTATCCTGATAGAAAGATTGTATGTATAAATTCATTAAGATATTCTACAGGATTTGGTCTATTAGCTGTAAGAGCATCTATGCTAAGAGCTGAAGGCAAATCATTAGACGAGGTTGCTCAATGGGTTGAAGAAAATAAAAACTGCTGCCATCAAGCAGGCTTCTTAGATGATTTATCATTCGTTGCAGCAAAAGGTAGATTATCTAAATCAAAAGCATTTATGGGTAAATTAATTGGTATTAAGCCAATGGGAGAATTTGATTATAATGGTCTTACTACTATTATTGGTAAAGCTAAAGGTGATAAAGCATCAATTGAAGCTGTAATCAAATATATGAAAAAGACTATATTAAATCCTGAAGAGCAAATTATATTCATTGCTTCTACTAACAGAATGAAGCAAGCATTACAATTAAAAGAAAAAATTGAAGCTGAATTCAAACCAAAAGAGGTTATCATTACAGATGTATATCCTGCAGATGGTATTAATATCGGACCAGGCTTAATGAGTGCTTATTATTTTGGTACTAAGATTAGTGAAGGCTTAGTTAACGAAAAAGAAATTATGGCTGAAGCTTTAGCTAAATAATTTATATTAAATAATTAAAAGATGCATAAACGCATCTTTTTTTCATATCTATTTTATTCTATATATTTCTTTTTAATTTTATTAATTATTTTTTATAAATTCTAATATCTTATTAGAAATTAATTCGTAATCTGTATACATACTTAAGACATGCATTGCATCTGTTTTAATTAATTCCTTTTTACCTTTATTATTATCATAATTTATAATTGCATCATTAATTGGAATTAAATTATCAGACATACCATGGATAAATAATACAGGTATTTCATTATTCTTTAATACTTCATATATCCTATCATTCTTTAATTTAAAGCCTAAGAAATATAGATATAATAAGACACAAGGATATAACATTAATCCAAATATCTTAAGGCCTCTTCTTATTCCATTTTTAACTGCACTTTTAGTAGATTTAAATGCTGAATCTACAATTAAACCTTTAACTAATGGATCATATTTTAATTTGGTAGCGAGTAAAATAGATGAGGCTCCCATTGATAATCCATATAAAAATATTTTATCTGGATTTAGATTATCTTTTGCAAAATTAACCCAGTTTATTACATCAAACTTTTCTTTATCTCCAAATGTGATATATTTACCTTCACTATCACCATGAGCTCTTTCTACTATCATTAATAGACTATAGCCTTTTTCATATAATAATTTTCCCATTAATGCGAAATTATTTAAAGGTGTTGCCCTATATCCATGAAAACAAATAATTAATGTATTTAATTTATTAGGATAATAATATGCTTTAAGCTTTAACTTATCATTTGATTTAATATATATTTCTTCATATTTTTTATCTTTAAAATATAAATTAGATTCTCTAACCATATTTTCATATTTTGCATATTGTGTCTTAGATAAATCTAAGTCTACAAGAGGAATTTCTTTTCCTCTTTTAATCATTTTCATTGTAGTTATATATGCAAGAATGAAATATATAATTATTAAGCTTAAAACTATAGATAAAACAATTATTAAAATTAACATTCTATCACCTTTATAAAAAAAGTCTTAGGTAAATCTAAGACTTCTATTTTACATCATAGCCTAAAACATGATTTAGCATTTTAAATGCTGCTTCATTTATAGCATCTGAATCTATTATACCATATCCTTTAAATGATAGGTCACATTCATCAATAGTACATACTGCAGCATATTTACCATTTTCTTCAAATACATCAAATTCTGGTAATGAAAAATGTCCATCAATAGCTAATTTCTCTAACTGTTGCATTGCATTTTCTAGTGATGGTGTAATATCTATGTTCTTTAATGTTTTAACATAATTATTTTCAACTAGATATGTATATGCCTTTTTAGCTGCTTTCATTCTAGCTATAGATTTATTTTCTGCTTCTTCAGTAAATGTAAAATCAGTATTATTTATAAATAAATGTAGTGTTGATTTAAATGATACAACCTGAGGGTTATCTCCAGGTAGGTATTCATATACAGGAATAGGTACGTTATTTTCAATTGTCCAGTTATGTACTAAAACAACGAAATTACCATTTAAATCACCAAAGCCATTATCTAGATAATAATCTATATCTAATATGAATGATAATACATCATTAATTACATTCATATTCCAATTAGAATCTAAGGCAACAGCTCCTACTATTGCTTCAAAAAGCTTTCTATCTACATTAAATACATCAGTATGATCATCAAATTCTAAATATTTACTTAAGCCAAGTAATTCTATGTTTCTAGCGAATATATCTTTAGAATATAAATTATTTAATAGGTCATTAAATTCTTCATTTGAATTTTTAGTTCTAAACATACCTTTATCATTATAATATCCATAATATCCTGTTAATATTTGAGTAATAGAATAATTAATAGTTCTTTTACCAATATTTCTTAATGCTTCTGATGAAAATGGAATATTATCATTTTCTGTAATCATAAAAGCTTGGTGTATTAACATTTTATTTTTAAATTCATATTGTATTGATGCTTCTACATCATTGATATCAATATTTAGCATAAAATCATCTCCTGAAATTTAAAGCCAATCAATTATAACAAAATATTGAAATATTGTCAAACTTAGAATGGTTTTAGCTTTTTTATATTTATATAATTATATAAATAACTATATTCAATCTATTAAACTTTTATGATATAATTTTTTATGTGTGAGGTCCTATTATGGAAGATGTTATAGTATTAAATGAGCCTAAAAAAAATAAAATTGTTAGGTTTTTCAATTACATATTTAAAAGCAAATTAAATACATTTATTGCATTAACTCTAATATTATCAATATTTATGGTTGTATTAATGGTATATCCTACATATTATGATACTTTTTTGAATTATCATACTGATGATGTAGCTGAATATCATATTTATATTGATAATCTATTTAGAAAAATAAAAACTGGCACATTATCATTGTATGAAGCAGGCCTATATGGTGGTACATCATTTTTTTCAGGTGTATATTATTTCGCTATAGATTTCTTTACAGTAATCGCGTTTGTTTTAAGCTATTTTATACCAACCGCTATGGCTTTTACATTTGCTACACTACTTCGTGTAATGTTGGGTTCTTTTATTTTATATTCTGTATTTATTAGAAAAGGATATAAACCAACAGTATCGTTTATAATATCATTCATATATTTCGTTGCGGGTGTTACACAATCTGAATTAGTATTCCCTGTATATGTAGGTATATGCTTTTACGCTCCACTTATAATGCTTGTAGTTGATGTGTTAATTGAAAAGGGTAAGAAATATTGGCTATTTGTTCCACTTCTTGGTGCGACAATGGTTGTTTATGATTATTATATTTCATATATGCTATTTGCATTTATGGCAGTATATTTTGTAGTTGAAGAGCATTTATATAATAAAAAATTCTTCTTAGCTACTAAGAAATTTTATATTGATTTTACATTATTAATAACAACTATATTATTCTCTGTTATACTTGCTGCCTGTATGGCACTACCAAGTATTTATTATATGCTAAATGAATCATTAAGAAATCAACAGCCAATGGATAAAAGCATCTGGCTATTTGCAGAAAACGGTAGTAAAACAACACCATGGCTAAATCATTATTTCACCCAGTGGTGTAATATATTTATGCCAAATGATCCATTCTCTTTATGCTTAAATCCTGCAGGTAAATATATTAGAGAACACGCAACATTATATATTACATCTGGTGGTTTAATTTATTTAGCTTATTTCTTCTTTATTTGGGGTAAGACAGAAAATAGATTAAAGCTTTGGGTTATATTATTAAATGTAATGTTTGCTATACCTTTATTTGCGATGATATTTACATTTAATGGATGGCCATATGTAAGATGGTTCTTTATTTCACTTTTAATTAATTTATATGCAGCAGCTATGGCTATGAATAAAAAATCATTCAATATCGGAATTAAACCATATACTAAAATATTACCTATAATTTTATTAGCATTAGGCTTTGGTACATTATTAATGGTTTTAATAACTAAAACTGATTTATTCATGCATTATAAGCCTGATGATGATTACTTCTATCCTATATTAATTGGTTCATTAATTTTTATTGGAATTTATTTATTATTAATGCTTATAATTATAATATTTGAAATAATAAAAAAATATAAGGCATTAAGAATTATGTATTTTGTATTACCACTTGTAATATTTGCTGAGGCAATATTTTCAGGTGTAATAACTTTTTCATCAGTTGGTTCACAAACATATATCCAATCAACTAATACACTAAAAGCTGAGAAAAATCAATTATATGAATATGGATATAAAGATATTGATGGATATAGAAGCTGCTTCTTTACATCTTATGCAAAATCAACAACTAATACAAATCTATTAGTCGATAGAGCTAATATGAATTCATTTTTCCAATCATTTTATAATACTCCACTAAATTATTATTATAATGAAATATATAATATGTCATCATTTAGTGGTTGGTCTAGATCTTCTATTTACGGATATGGACTATTAGATTCAATTCAAACTAATACTAAATATATAATTGAAGAAAAGGATTGTCAGTGGTTAAAATTACCAGAAAAATATTATACAAAGCTTGGAAATAAAACTATTTATAATAAAGAAGCTAATTATTACGAATTAAAGGATATGCCTAACTTTATAGTATATGATTCTGTATTTGAATTAAATCAATATGTTAGATATGATAAGCCTATATATGATATAGCATTATTAAATTCTGCATACATTTCAACTCCAAAAGAAAAAGATATAAAATATAAGCTATATGATAAATTAGAAGCTAATATGAAAAAGGTATTAGAATCTAATGTTAAGCATGTAGATGAAAATACTATAATTAGTGAATCAATGGCAAGAACATCATATTCTACTATTTCTTTTTCTGATGATGAATTCTTAAAGGGATATAGCTCATATGAATTAAATGGATATAAAACTCAAAATATATTTAAAAATGATGTAGTTGTATATATTCCAAATAATGAAAAGATTCACGCAAATGATTCTACTAATATTTATTTCTATCATTCATATATTGATGATAATGGAGATAAAAAAGAAATTTATAATCCATTATTATATAATGTATTCTATCCAAAAGAATACGAAACAATAAATCCAGATGATGAATATTATAAACCTGAAAAATTAGTAATAACAAAAAGAGAAAATACTAATTCAGCAGGAAAACTATATGGATTTAGCTATGATATATATGATGAATTTATAGAAAAACAAAATGAATACAAAGATAGATTATTTGAGCTTAATAAAAATAAGATGCATATTAAATTTAAGAATAATGATTCTTCTGCAAAAATAATAAAGACAGCATATGCATATTCTGATGACTGGATTATAGAAACAAAGGGATATGAAACATGTAATATCAATGGTGGCTTTTTAGGTATTATTGTTGATGAAAATATATCTGATATTGATATTAATTTAACATATAAGCCTGAAAAATTTGACCTAGGTTGTAAAATATCTATAATTAGTAGTATAATTTATACAAGTGTTGTTGGCATAGTATTTGCCGTTCCTTACTTTAAAAAGAAAAAGAAATGTATAGAGGAAAAAAATGAAGCAGAGTAAAAAAGAACTTATCTTAGAAATGATTAGATTCTTAATTGTTGGTGGTATAGCAACATTAGTAGATTATGCAGTTTTCTATTTTTGTAATCTAATTGTATTTAAGGCACTAGATATTAATTTAAATCTAATATTATCTACAGCATTAGGATTTACTGTAGGACTTTTAACAAATTGGTTCTTGCAAAAATTTGTATATAGATATATTACAAAAAGTCAAACTAGATCAAAGACTGTATTTATTAAATTTGTTGTTATAAGCTTAATTGGGCTTTTAATTACAGAACTTGGTATAAATATTGCAGCACCAATATATCCTACACTTGAATTAACTATATTTAATATAACATTCCAATTTTGGAAATTATTTATGAAAGTATTAATGACTTGTGTTGTATTAGTATTTAATTATATTGGTAGAAAATATTTTGTATTTAAATATGAAAACCCAGAAGAAAATCTAGATAAAGAATCAGTAGATGAAAAAAGCACTTCCGAATAAGAAGTGTTTTTTCTTTTTAATATAAATTATAAATATTTTCCATTATTAGCTTTCCTGTTTCTGTTTTAAATACCTTATCATATGAATATAATATATTTTCTTTAGGAAGCTTTTCTTCATAATAATTAGCTATTAAATTAGCTTCTACTACTATTTGAAAATCTATATTATCAATAGCATCATATGTATGATGATGTCCTATTATATAGCATATTCTTTCTATTATAGTATCTTCATAACCTAGCTCAATTAATATCTTTCTTGCCTCATCAGGTCCTTCTTTTTCTTGTAATTCACCAATCGCACTATTATATTTAGCTAATGCATTTTTAATACCTATATCATGTAAATACGCAGTTGATTCAACTATTAATAATAATTCTTTATCTATATGTTCTTCTTCTGCAATAAGCTTAGCATAAGCATGAACTTTAATTAAATGATCAATATTTCCAGGATCATTTTTATAATATTCTATCATTTTCATAGCTAAATCATTTAATAATGCCATAAATACCTCCATAATATCGATTATAAGCCCATAAATTTGGCTTATTTAGCGTTTTAATTATATTTATTAATATTTATACAAACCGAATATCTATATTTATTATAACACTTTTTTATAAAATAAAAAGACCAATAATTTATATAACTATTGGTCAAACTTTATTGTTTTACACTTTTTAAGATATAATATCCTTTATCTCTTGTTATTATTTCACAATTACCAAATAATGATTCAAGTTTCTCTTTTGATGATGGTGCACCTTGTTTCTTTTGAATTACTACCCATAATTCACCGCTTTTATCAAGTCTTTCGTATGCACCTTCATAAATAGAAAATACAACATCTTTTCCTGCCCTAATAGGAGGGTTTGTTATAATTGATGCAAATTTCATATCTTCTGGTATTTTTTCATATAAATTAGAATTATAAGCTATAGAATCAGCTTTATTTTCTTCTATATTTTTTAATATTAAATTATATGCTCTTTCATTAATTTCTAGCATATATGTTTTTTTATTATATAGCTTAGATATAACTATACCTATAGGACCATAACCTGCCCCTACATCTAATATAGGTAAATCTATATTATTAGGTATAAATGCCTTTAGCATTGCAAAGGTACCATAATCTATATATTCTTTAGAAAATACTCCATTATCTGTATGAAATTTAAATGTATGTTCTTTAAAATTAAAGATAAATTCTTGTGGATTAGATTCTATATCATCTTGAGTTTTTGAATAATAATGTGACATATAATAATAACCTCAATTTCATTTATATATCAATTATATCATATAAAAAAGAATGCCAAAAGGCATTCTCATTTTTATCATTAAAATTAAATATTAATTACTTAACTTCAACAGTTGCGCCAGCAGCTTCTAACTTAGCCTTTAATTCATCAGCTTCAGCCTTAGAAATTTTTTCCTTAACTGGTTTTGGTGCATTGTCAACTAAGTCCTTAGCTTCCTTTAAGCCTAAGCCAGTTACTTCCTTAACAACTTTGATAACACCAAGCTTTGCAGAACCTGCGTTAGTTAATACAACGTCGAATTCAGTCTTTTCAGCAGCAGCTTCGCCAGCACCTGCAGCAGCTGGAGCAGCAGCAACAGCAGTTGGGTCAATACCGAATTCTTCCTTCATTGCGTCTACTAAATCCTTGATTTCAAGGATAGTCATTTCTTTTAATGATTCAATAAATACTTCTTTAGTTAATTTAGCCATTTTAATATATCCTCCGTTTTATAATCTAATTTTTTAATTAGGCTTCTTGTCCTTTTTCTACTAACATATTTAAACCAATTGCTAATTGAGATACAGTACCTAACATACCTGCAGCTAATTGAGTTAATAATGTCTCGTAAGATGGTAATGTTGATAGTTTCTTTAAATCATCGAATGAATAAACGTCACCGTCAACTACACCTTTAATAACTTCTACTTTTGCGTTTTCAGCCTTTGCAGCCTTGAATAATACTTTAGCTGGTGCTACTGCATCACTAGAGAATGCAACAGCAACTGGACCTACGAATGCATCAGAGAATTCATCGTAACCGCATTCTTTTGCAGCACGTCTTGAAATATTGTTCTTAATAACTGAAATTTCACCGCCGTTAGCTCTCATATCACGACGTAATTGTTGAAATTCTTCAACAGTTAAACCTTGATATTTGAAAACAACAACAGATGCAGAATTCTTAATTCTTTCAGTTACTTCAGTAACTTCTTGTTGCTTTAGCGCAATACTTTCTTTCATTCTTACACCTCCGTATAGTTTTTTTAAAAATGAAAAATCTTCTTCTACCAAGGTAAAAGAAGATAATAATCTACATTTCCTCGGTAGGAGATTAAGGGTTTAAAACCCGCCTACTGTCTTCGGCTTATAAAATTACTTATTGTTGATTGTGTTATGATCAACTTTGATACCAGGACCCATAGTAGATGCTACTGAAACATTCTTAATATAAGTTCCTTTAATAGTTGAAGGACGAGCCTTTACTAATGTATCATATACAACTGCAAGGTTTTGTCTTAACTTTTCAGCACCGAATGAAACCTTACCAATTGTCATTTGAATGTTACCAACCTTATCAGGACGGTATTCAACCTTACCTGCTTTAATTTCTTTTACTGCTTTTGTAACATCCATTGTTACTGTACCAGTCTTAGGGTTTGGCATTAAGCCTTTAGGTCCTAATACACGACCTAATTTACCTAATTGGCCCATCATGTCTGGTGTAGCAACGATTACATCAAATTCGAACCAGCCTTGAGCGATCTTATTAATCATTTCTGCATCGCCAACATAGTCAGCGCCTGCTTCTGTAGCTTCTTGTGCCTTTGCACCACGAGCAATAACTAATACTCTTCTAGTCTTACCAGTACCATTAGGTAATACGATAGCACCACGAAGATTTTGTTCAGCTTTACGTGGATCGATGTTTAGACGGAATGCTACATCAACTGATGCATCAAATTTAGCTACTGAAGTTTTGCAAGCTAATTCTAATGCTTCTAATGCAGAATAGCTCTTGCTTGAATCAACAAGCTTAGCTGCTTCAACGTATTTCTTTCCTCTCTTCATATTTATCCTCCTAAAATGTGGTCAAGCGGGAATTCCTCCCA
>Ga0247610_10004135_pt1 | contig 15599 bp, 2 predicted proteins | sample 174DNAGHGhighgp2_FD_193483 | JGI IMG/M metagenome (GOLD analysis project Ga0247610, IMG submission 193483) | Sheep rumen microbial communities from Palmerston North, Manawatu-Wanganui, New Zealand - 1742 DNA GHGhigh gp2 | ecosystem: Host-associated > Mammals > Digestive system > Stomach > Rumen ... | reverse complement strand
TTACGAATTCTAATATCATTAAAAATATTTTAAATATATATTAATTAATAAAAATATATATAATTATCAAAATTAGTTAAGATAGTATTTTGTCCTTAACTATTTTTGATTATATATATATCATAATCTGATTTTTACTTTTAAATTTATGGACAACTTTTTATACTTCTTTATTTCATATCCAAAAGCTCAGAAAGAAAATCCTAATAATATAACATTTGTTGTCCCTGAAAAAAATGAGCAAAAACCCGAATGTATTCATTCTGAAGAAATTTATGATAATAAACAATTTTACTATAAAAAAATATTCAAAGTGAATAAATCAGCAGGAACAGGTAAAAATTTAAGCAATTATTACTTTGAATTTGAAACCGGAGAATATAAATATATAATTTCATTTAATAATAAAGGGAGTTCATTCATTTATGATCCTAAATTGGAAGTAGAAAAAAGAAGAATAGAAATTAAAAGAAAAGTAAATCAAACTTACTTTGATTATAGTGAAAAATTAGATTTTTTTGAATCAGCTTTAAAGAAAAATGAAAAACAAAAAAAAAATGATGAATTATATAAACAAACTATTAGTTTATATGAAAAGAAAAAAGGTTTTTCCCTCCTAATTTCTTTGTTTCTCAAAATATATAAAAATAAAACATTATGTCCTTTATTAATGAATACTTTCCGAAAAATGAATGAAATATCAAAAGACAATGAGAAAAATATGGATAGAAAATCAAATTTGAATGAATATACATCAATATTTAAAGAAATTACATCAGAAGCTAATAAATTAATTGAAAGCAATAAATACGATGCCAAAGAATTTTATGGAATTATTTTATGTTATTTAAATTATTATGATTATGAGAATTTTGCTCATACAGTTAAAGAATTATCAACTTCAAAAAAACCTGAAGATTTATATGAAATTTTACTCATTTATCATGAACATTTCAAATTTCCAATTGATTTGAATTTAAATTTTTTTAATAGTTTTATTAAATATTCTATCTTAAATAAAGATTTTAAAGTTTTCCAAAATGGATTAAGCTATATAAAAGATTTAGAAACTTATATTAATGTCATAGAGGAAAATAAGGAAAATTTTCATAGTAAATACATTAAATCTAATGTTTTTAAAAATATAATAAAATTGGATAAAAATCTAAAATTGAAACATTCTTCTTACTCACAGGATAAAAAACCTACAGAAGTGATTACAATTGATTCTAATGGAGAAACTAAACAAAAAACTTCTACAACAGAAGAATGTATTTCTGATAAAAAAGAAAATGAAGATAATGCTGAAGAAAAACAGGAAAATGAAATTATATTTAAAATTATTAAAAAAATCGGTTCAATAATAAAGTATTCCAAAGAAAGAAATATATTTTTCCTTTATTTTACTAATGAATTTTGGAAAGAGATATTAAATTATAATAGCAAGCCAAATATAGATAAAATATATATATGCTCTGAATTAAGAAAAGCGTTCAATGAGTATTATGAGTTGGTAATGAACATATTCAAAGATAAAAAACAATTTACTATCAAGAATGAAGCAAATAGTTATTATGATAGGGATGAATTTGCTTTTAGATTAGATCAAGAAATTAGGGAATATATAAATAGGAATAAAACACTCCAAAATATTGAAAAATTGCAGACAATAAAAGTATATAATCCATATTATAATGAAGAAAAATATTATATTAAAGATAGTAAAGTTGATGCTGAAATATTTAACTTATTTGACTTAAATAATATTGATAATGAATTTATTGATGATTTTAGAAATATGAATTTTGAAGAAATATTTAAAGAAAATATAGTTGAATATATAAATAAAATAACCTCTAAAATAAAATCAATTTCTGACTTTGAAATTATACTTAGATTAATTAATATTGATAACATTTCTGAGAAAAATATATATTTAGATGCATTGAATAAGAAATATAATAGTATAATAAAACCTAAAATAGAATCATTGAATGGTGAAAATTTAACTGAAGCAATTCAAATTGTAGCTAAGCTAGCTATTATCAATTATATGTATGAAACAGAAGATAAAAAAAAGTTTAATTTCATAGAAAAAAAAATTAAAAGATTAGATAAAAGTATAATCCCAAATATTTTTATAGAAATAATAAAAATTTGTATAGAAAAAAACAAAGAAAATAATGAAAATAAAAATAATGAGGAAGAAGAAGAAGAAAGAGAAAATGATGATCAAAATGAAAACGATAAAAAAAAACAATTGGAAGAACAAATAGAAATTGATGAAAAAAAAATTAAAGTCAAAGAAACAAACGAAAATAATGGTAAAAATGAAGGAGAAGAAGATAATAACGATTTAAATTTTCAAAAATTGAGAGATTATATATTTAAAAACTTTATAGAAAATCTTAATAGCTTAGATGATATAAATAATATAATAAATTTATTAAATTGTTTAGAAGAAAGATATAAAAATAAAGATAATGATACAATAAAAGATAATATTAAAAATAATGATGGTAATAAAAAAGAGAAAAAGAAAATTATTGATAAATTTTTGCAGGATTTAATTGGAAAATATCTTTTTACTGAAACAGAGTTTTTTTCAAATAATCCAAATATAAAAATATCATTGTTATATAATTTATTTATATCAGGAAAAATTGAAAAAAGCGAAGAAAATTATTATAAAAAAATAGAAGAGGTATTAGAAAATATAAGAAAAGATATAGAAGGAAATATTCAAAAGAAAAAACTTGATGAATTTTTGAAAAATACTGAATCAGAAATATTACATAGATTGAGCTTAATAAATATTATATTGGAAAGCTTTAATGCTATGAAAGTTTATAAAAAACTAAAAGAAAAAAATGAAAATATCAACAGATATATAAATAAATTAAAAAATATTAAAGAAAATATAATGATGTATTATAAGGAAAATTATCAAAAAAAAATTGAAATATTAATTCAGACAATAGAAAACAATAAGAATAAAAGAATCAAAGAATATAAAGAAGGTAAAATGGAAGGAAATAAACAAAAAGAAGCTACCGAAGATACTTTTTCTGATTTAGAAAAAAAATCAGATAGAATTAAAGAGGTGAAAGAATTTTTATTATTTATTGTAATATATGATATGTATAGCGGAAAAGATGAAGATTTTAGTTTTAATTTTGCTTATGAACAAACAAATAAAGTTGGAGAGCAATTAAGAGAATATTCAGCAAAGAAAAAGAGTATTATAGAATTATATAATAAATATCAAGAAATATTTGATAAAATAAAGGAAAAATTAAGTAATAATGAAGAAAGAGCGCAAAAGTTTATTAAAGATTTAACAACTCGGTTTGAAATAAATAATGATATAACAATAGATGAATTAACTATATTATTTAAGAGTAAAAAATATGAATTAGATATAAATAGTATGATTTTCTTTTTTCAATATTTTGAAAAAGATAATATATCTTGGAATAATAGATTATCATCTGAAAATTATGGAAATTTATCTTCTAAAAAGTTTGAAGAAATTAAAAAAAAATTATTGGAATTAAAAAATAATGGAATATACGATTATCAAAATATACAGAATTATAATAAATTATTTACATGCTTTTATGAAAAAAAAGAAGCAATCGAATTTTTATTTTCAAAAAAAAGTGATGAAATTGAAAAATTAAAAGATAGAATTCAGCCTACTGATCGAACTATAACTATAAAAGATATAATAGATACAAAAGAATGTAATGAAGAAATAATTAAAATGAAAGGATTAGCTGATAATGATAAAATATTTGCGAATATAAAAACTATGAATGAAAAAACTATTAAACAATTTGAAAATTATTCTAAAATTTATGAATCTGTTATTGAGTTGGATAGAAATGATGAAGATTCTGATAATATTTATACAAAAGTGTATAATATTATTAAATCTGCAACATTCACTATTTGTCAAGATGACGAAAAATTTTTATTTCATGAGAATGATAAGATTAATAGTACTAATTTAGAAAAATTAATACATTTAAAGAATAGAATTCATATAAAAAATGAAAAAGAAGAGAAAAATGAAAATTTGAAAGATGAAGAGGATAATGAAGTGGAAACAAAAAAATCTGGAGATGATAAACTGAAATATAAGCGCAAAATTTTGATTTTCTATAAAAAAATAATATCAAATTTAGAAATAATTATGGAGTATATGACAGTTTTAAGAAATAAAGGAAGTAGTTTACCAATAAAAATAAATATGGAAATAAAAATAGATAATAATAATAATCCATCAATAGCATATTATTTAGGTGATAATGACAAAGAAGAACAATTCGAGAAAATAAGAGACTTTTTATTTGATGCTAAAACTTCGTATATAGCACAATTAGAATCAATGTATAAACAAAAGTTAAATTTAAGATTTTTATATGGTAAACAATTTAGAAGTATAATGAAACATTTAGAAATTAGTAATAATCTAGAGCCTTTTTTAAGATACATACTAAATAATAGGGATAATCAACCAATAAAAGAAGGGGATATCGGAATTTGGAGAAATGTTGAAGATTACATAAAACAATATGAAATATATAATAAAAATTCTTTGGAAAATATATCAGAATATATAACTTCTTTATTTCAAGAAAATAATAAAGCGGTGGATGATCATTATAACAAAATGAGAATAATATCAGAAGATGTTATTAAAGGAATTTATTTGCATGAATGTGATAATAACTCAATGGAAGAATTTATTATTAATTTATTTTGGGATGAAATAAATCAATTACCCATTGCTCAAAATATATTAATTACAAATAAAGAGACATCAACTGAAGAAATTCAAGCTTTTTTCCATAGATCAATATTATGCAATTATAATACATTATTTGTAGTTGAGATTAATGATTCTTTTTCTGATTATCAACAAAGTAAAATGAATAATTATATTGATACTTTATTATCGGTTAAAAATGAAAGGTTTAATGAACAAACAAATCAAAATTATGATAAAAAAAAAACAAAGGACTATTTAGATTCATGCATTGTTTTTGTTTATGATAAGCAAAATAAAAATATTACTTCATTCATAAAAGAATTGGAAAAACTTGAAGTTCAAAAATTAGAAAACATAAATTTTACAAACAAAAATAAAAAAAATTTTTTATCCAGTTTAGGAAATATAACGGTTATTTCTTCTGATATATGTGGTTTAGGAAAATCGGAAAAAATAAAACAAATGATAAAAGAGAAAAATAAAAAATATTTTTATTTTCCTTTAGGAGGAATATTAACAAAAGAAATTATTTATAATAAGTTAGAAACTTTATTTAAACAAATAAAAGATAATCAAATAAAAGATAATGATTTTAAAGATATAGCTATTCATTTAGATCTGACGGAATCAAAAGAAAAATCAATTATAAATGAATTTTTCTTTTCTTTTCTTGTTACTAAATTTTATACAAATAATGAAAATATTATTTACATTCCAAAAGATATATCAATTTATATTGAAATTCCAAATTGCTTTGAAGATTATTTATCAAAATTTAGTATTTTAAATATATTTAGAAGGGAAAACATTACTTTTGAAAAAATGCCTAAATTTAATTATTCAAAAGAGAAGATTGATATTTTTACGAGAATGCTAAATATAAAATCTAATCCAGAAATTCAAGAATTTGTTAATAAATATATAGGCATAAAGAGATATTCTTACCATCAGATAAATATTTTTATTAAACTTTTTATTTCCCAATATAGTAAATTTGATGGAAAATTAACATTTTTAACGGGTGGAAAAGATGTTACTGAAAAGCGTATAAAACAATTTGCCCTTTGTACTCAATATTTTACTAATGGTGGATTTTCAAAATTGTTAACAAATAATGATAAAATTGATGATATAGGAAAAGATTCAATAGATAAATTAGAAGTTACCTATGATAATGATTTAAATAATAATTATTCAATACCCTTGATTTTTACAAATAAAGAAAAAATGAAATATGATAAAATTTTTCTTCCAACAATAGAATCTAATAACTATAAAAGTTCTAAAGATTTCTTACAGAAAATAAAAGAATCATTGGATCTTCCAAATGATGTTGAAAATGATAAAGGAGAACTTAAGTCATTATTATCTATAATAGAAGAAAAAAATAATAATTATGTTATAACAATAGATAATTTTAAAAAAATGATTTTATTAATATATAGAATAAAAGCAGATGTTCCTGTAATTATAATGGGAGATACGGGTTGTGGAAAAACTGCATTAATAACTAAATTAAATCAAATTTTAAATAATGGAGTAAAAACTCTTGAAATAATTAATATCCATCCTGGAATTACTGATGAAGATCTATGTCAAAAAATGAAAAAAAAAAATGAATTAGCAGAAAAACTAAAAGACAAAGAGTTATGGATATTTTTTGATGAAATAAATACTTGTTTGTCAATGTCATTACTGACAGAAATATTTATAAATAGAACTTATAACGGAAATAAACTTTGCAGTAATATTAGGCTAATTGGTGCATGTAACCCATATCGAAAAAGAAAAAAAGCCAAAGAAAAATGTGGATTAAGTATCTCTGATGATAATGAAAATGAATTAGTTTATTTGGTTGAGCCTCTTCCACAATCTTTATTATATTATGTTTTTAGTTTTGGCTCCATTGATAATGAAGATGAAAAACTATACATTCATAGTATTATTGAAAAATCTTTTGAAAAAGAAGAAATAAAATTGCATGAAATAACAAGTGATGCAATATCACAGTGTCATCAATATTTAAGAAATACTTTTGATCCTTCGGTAGTATCTTTAAGAGAAATTGTAAGATTCAAAAAATGTTTTGACTTTTTTAAAGATTATTATTACAAAAAAAATAATTATTTAAAAAGAGCTAATAATGAAAAAAATAATAAATTAAGAAGTATAATATGCTCTATTTATCTATGCTAATATATTAGATTAACAGAGAATAAAAAAAGAGCCAACTTTGAAGGTAAATTGAGAAATATATTATTAAAACTTGTAAATATTGATTATGAAGATAAAGTTGAAGAAAAAGGTGGAAATTTAATTAATCAAATAAAAAATGAAGAATTAAAAAATGAAATAATTGTTAACAGAGAAAAAATTGAAAAAAATTTCAGCGAATTTTTAAGGACAGAACAAGAATTTGTTTTAGATCAAATAGATTTAGATAAAGGAATAGGTAAAAATACTTTGTTGAAGGAAAATGTTTTTCTATTATTTTTATCCGTAATAACAAATATTCCTCTCATTATAATTGGTAAGCCAGGAAGTGGTAAGAGTTTAAGTGCTCAATTGATAAAGAATTCATTAAAAGGAAAATATTCTAAAAATAAATTCTTTCAATTATTCCCCCAAATTATTCAAATATATTTCCAAGGTTCTAAATCTACAGAACCAGAAGATGTAAAACATTTATTTAAAAGAGCTAAACTAAAATTAAATCATTTTAAAAAGGAAAAATTGAAGAAATATGAAGAATCAAAGGAAGAAGAGAAATTAAATCAAACTGAAGAATTAAATAACCATGAAGAAGTTCAAAATATTGATTCATCAAAAAAAACTGAAGAGATAAAAAAAATAGATCCAAAAAAGACAGATGATAATATGAAAAATAATGAAGAATCAAATAAAAAAGAAGAAATAATCAATGTCCAGGAAGTAAATAAAAATGTGGATATGAATAATTTAGAACACTTAAAAAAAAATGAGATAGAAAATAAAAATTTACCTGGAATTAATGAGTCTATAAAAGAAAAAGAAGAATTGCCTATAATAATGGTTTTATTTGATGAACTAGGATTAGCTGAAAGATCCAAAAAAAACCCTCTGAAAGTATTACATTCTAAACTTGAATATAAAGATAAAAGACAAGGTATAAGCTTTGTTGGAATAAGTAATTATTCATTAGATGCAGCAAAAATTAACAGAGCATTGGTTTTATCAGTACCAGATTTAGATCAAAGATTAGATGAAATAATTGTAACAGCAAATAATATTGTTGAAAGTATTTCGGAAAAATTAAAAAAAGAGCAAATTTTTGAAATACTTTCTAATACTTATTTTAATTATAAAAAAGAATTACAATTTATTAAAGAATTAGTGGTATACAAGAAATATAAAAATGAAGTTCCTCAAACTCCTACTACAAATTTACAAGTTAAAGATAAGCCTCAAAATGATATCCAAGAATATCAACCAAATAATAATAACGACACACCAAAACCAAAAGGAGATATCACTGATATAAATAAATTTAACAATCTAAATATTACTATAAATAGCACTAACACAGACATACCAGACACCGCAAACAAAACCGAAAATAACACAGACAGATCTGAATCTGAAACAGAATCGAAACTAACGAAAGAAAAAGAATTAAATGAAAAACAAAGTACAAAACTTCAAAAAGGAGAAAATAATAGGGAGAGAAGGCAATTTGAATCTATTAAAAAACAAAAAGAATATATAACATTATTTAAAAAAGAAGACAAAATCAATAAAGATTTCCATGGAAATAGAGATTTTTATAATTTAATAAAAGGAATAGCTATAGAACTTGGAAGAAAAGGAGATATTAATAATACTGAAAAACTTCCTATAATAATAAAATATATAGAGAGAAATTTTGGTGGAATTGAATATGAAATTGATATAGATTTTAATTCATCATTAGATGACATAAGAGAAAATATGAATATTTTAAAAACAATTGTAGATGATTATGAAAATGAAGATAAAAATATAATAAAAATGAGTTCTGTTTTTTTGTTCAAAGAGTTATATAATTTAGAATTCAAAAATGATCCAAATAGTACTTTAAAAATAAATGAAAAGGAAATCAAAAATTATGATTTAAATAATTGTATTAATGAGAATATAAAAGATATATATGGTAGATATTTATTATTACAGGTTAGCTCATCTTTAACAACTTTAATATATCAAAATATAAAATTACAAAATCCATTAGAAGATATACAATTATATGATGGAAGTCCATTTGTTGATGATAATAATAAAGAATATAGATTTAAGAAAATCAATAAAATTCAGGATGACGCAAGATTAAACAGAATAATTGTATTAGAAAATTTAAATCAAATTCATCCATTTTTATTTGATTTGTATAATAGGAATTATATAATAAAGGATGAAAAAAAATTTATAAGAATATGTTTAGAAAATGATAATGAGCAATTAACTTTGGTTAATGATAGATTTAGAATTATAATTTTAGTTGATAAAAGGTATGTAAATCAATGCGAATTAGCATTTTTAAATAGACTTGAAAAAATGATATTATCCTTTGATAAATTATTAGATAATTCTCTTAAGCCAATTGCTAAGAGTTTAATAGATGAATTAAAATTTAAAAATATTATTAGAAAGCACAGAAAAATGAATTATTCACTAGGAGATTTATTGATTAATTGCAAAAATGAAGATATTGAAGGATTAATTTATTATTTTAGTAAAGAATCAAAAAAGAAAAAAAATGAAAATGAAATAGATAGTGAAGATGATAAAGAGGAAAATATTGATGAAAAGTTATTAAAGGAAAAAGTTATAGATAAACTTTATAAAATTTTACCTCAAGATATCATTTGTGTTCTGCCAAAAAAAAATAGAATTAAAGAAAAATATAATCTTTCCAAAAAAATTTTTAATTTTAATGATTATATAAAGGAAGAATATAGACAAAAGGATGAAAAATTACGATTTAAAATTTCTATAATATACACTTTTACTAGTTTAACAAATGTAATTAATGGACAAAATATAGGAACTAGATTTTTAATTTCAGAAATAAGAAGTGAAGATGGATTAAAAAATTTGATAGAAGAAATACAAAAAAAGAATGAATATAATAAGCTAGAGAAAGAAAATTATATATGCATTCATTTCGATCAATTAAATTCAAAAAATATTAAATTTGTGAGTAATTATATATTAAATACTTTTAATGATGATAATTATATTTATATATTTATAATACATATTAATAGGAATTTCAATAATAAAAATAATGAAAAAATATTTTCTTTGCCCGATATCAATCCTAAAATTAATCAAATTTTTATAGATAATTTAAATGGTAATAATATAAGTTTGAATGATTTGTTAACCAAAAATATTAAAGATATATTAGAAGATAATAAAGAAAATTTACAATTAGATAAAGAATTTGATAAAGCATTAAATAATTTTATAAATAAAAATTTAAATGAAAGAGAAATAAACAATGATAATAATGATTATTTCAATAAAATAAAAAAATATATGGATGAAAATGATTCAATTAAAGAAAAAATAGTTGATATGACTTATAAATTAATAATTTCAGAAAGCGATGAAGATGAATCTAATTGCGCGGAAATAGTTAGAAAAATGTATGATGATAATTTTATTTCTAAATATACTGTAGATATTGCATCTTGTTTAATAGAATATATAAAAGAAAATATTTATAACGAATATTTAAAAAAGGTATTTGAAATATTAGAAGATAATAATATATTTACAACTTTATATGAAAATATAAATAATAATTTTAGATTTATAAAAAAAAATATTGTTGAAGAAATAATTAGCAAGTTTTTTGTTAATATAGAGAAAGAGAAAAAAGATAAATATGAATCAAAATTTTTATTTGGATATAATGTTCCAGGCTTCTATAATTTTTTTGCAAAAATAACTAATTATATAGATAAAAATATCAAACCGTATTATTTCAATAATGAAAAAAAATTAAGAGAATTATCAAAAAAAGATGATGAGAAAATAAAAGAATATTATGAAAAAGAATATTTTTTATTTAATGATTTATTATCAGAAATATCAAAAAACCATAAATATATTTATGAAATTATTTATAAAATATCAGATGAATTATTATTTAATGATTATATTACATTTTTCTTACAAAAATATAAAAATAAAGAGGTTAAAGATATTTATAATAAGGATGATGTATATCATAAATTATTAAAATTTTTGTTAGAATTGAGATTTAAAGATGATAATAGAATTATCAAAATTAATAATGATAATAAAACTAATATTTTATTTATAAAAATAATGTGGATGGAATCAAATGTAAATTTTATTATAAATATATTACAAATATTTGATAAATCTTTAATAATATTTAATGATAGACAAATAAATTTATTAGATAAGATTAAGGAACTAATATTTGAACAAAAAATTATAAAATATATAATTAACGATAAAAATGCTCAATCAAAAGAGGTAAATGAATGTTATTATATATTATTAGCAAGTTTATGTTATAGTATTACATCGGATCAAGTAAAATTAATAAAAAGTGGAAAAAAAAGTGAGGAATCAGATATAGAAGTAAATCATTATCGCTTTAATTTATTTGAAATAAATAAAATTTTACAAAAATTAAATAATGAATTAAATATTAATTTGAATGAAATGTATATTATTGATGAATTAATTCAATTGATTGATGTATTTAAAAAAAGTTATGATATTAAAAAAATAAATGATATTAAAGAACTTTTAAGGGAAAATTCTTTAATTATACAAAGATATTCAAATGATAATAATTATATTCCGCTTGAGTTAAGTGAAGAACTAATTAAAAATATTAACCAAATTTATGAGATAATAAAAATATATGGGCAAAAAAACAAAAAAGATAAAATTTTTTACGATAAAATTAAATATTTATTCTTAAAAGAAATAACAAAAATACCAGATGATAATTATCGTCATAAAATTTTGGAAATAATATTAGAAGAAAATGAAATTATCAAAATATCTAATGATATATTCCAAATTTTGTTAGAAAAATATTTGAAAACAGATATTACTTTTAAAGAAAATTCGAATAAAATATTAAATGGGGATGATTATATTATAATTAAATTTTTGGAACAAAAGTTAAATAATAATTTTATATTATCAGAAACACTTCTATATCTTTTTGAGAAAAATTCATTAATTTATTTAAAAAATGCTTTAAATAGTAAAAAAAGTGAAATATATTTAGAAGATGATCCTCTTGAAGTTTTAAAAGAATGTATTAGAATTTTAGATTATTATATTTTTAAACCAACAACACTTTCGTCAAAACTAAAAGAGACATGTAAATTATTTTGTTTAGGATATATTAAAGTATATGTATATATGTTTATTAAAATGTTTTCTGAGAAAAATCCTAAATTTAAAGATTCAACAAAAATAATAATTGAAGGTTTCAACGGGGAAAGTCCAATAAAAAAAATGATTCGTATTTTTGCCTATAAAGTACTTTATAATATGTATAAAATAGATGTTTTTATTGCTCAAGACAAAATTGAAAATTTTAAATTGGAAAAATATAGTGATTATAAAGAATTGGTAGAAACTAATGAACTAATTAATATCTATAAAATAGATTATAAAATAAAAACATTAAAAGATGAAAATTATGAAGATTCATATAAAGCTTTTGAAAAATTAAAAAAAAATGGCTTTAAAAAGGAAATAAATGTAGAAGATATATTTGATATAGAAGAATATGGAATAGATAATTTTTATGTAGTATCATATAATACAATCTTATCAAATTTGCAAATAGATAATTCAGAAGGAAATACTGATTTTTATAAAAATGTATGTGAACCATTATTTAAGAATAATAATTTGTTATTAAATGCAATTCAATTATTTTATGATCCACAAATATATAATAATATTAAAAATCAATATAAAATAAATTCAAACAATATTAAACCGATTTTATTTGGATATCGAATTTGTTTAAATACAATTTATTATAAAAAAGAGTCATCCATTTATTATTCTTTATATGATAGCAAAAATATAAAATATTTACAAAATAAATTATACCCAGGAAATAGCACTAAATTTATAATAACCTTCTCTTTGGTTAAAGCTCATTTTGAAAATATTCCAGATGAAGGATGTTATGTTTGTTTATGTGAAAATAAATGTTATCACTCCGTTCCTTCAGGTTTTCCAGGAAGAGAGCATTTAGATATGACATGTCAAGGTTGCAAAAAAAATATAGGAGCAATCAAAAAAGGAAATGAAATTTTTCCTGTTAAAAGAGAAAATTATTTTAGAATTTTTAAAAATCAAGATGAAATAAATAAAATTGATAAAAATTTATTGGATAAAATAAATTATATGACTCTTGATGCATTTGAAAAAAAAATGGAACAATCTTTTAAGGAAGAAAGAGGTATATATAAAGATGAAAAAATAAATTTAATAAATGACGCGAAAATAATTAGGAATTTAAGTCAAATAACATATAGAATTTTAAATTATATTTTATATACAAATCTATTCTTTGCTAAATTATTATTAACAGATCAAAAAGAGTTTGATCAATATAAACCTAAACACATGGAATGGGGAGAAACTTTATCTGAATGTTGGAATCTTATCCAAAAAGAATTAAAAAAAATAAATATATTTTCAATTGATGAATTTATGAATTATTTAATTATAGATTTATTGCCCATGTTAAATAATGAAAAAGTTATTGATAAATATGATAAACTTATAGAGTTAGAAAATAATCTTGAAAAAAAAATACAACAAATAATAAAAAATTATAAAGAAGAAGGATATAAATTAGATATTACTAAAAATGAAAGTGATAATGATAAAAAATCTCTTATTAGTTTATTAAAAGAAAAATATTCAAAAGATTCTTATAAGATGGAAGAATATCCTTTTTATGAGTATTTTTACTATACCGATTATTTAAATGAAGAATATTTAAACAAAGAATTAGAAAAAATGTATTTAGAAAAATATCCTGTATTAAAAAAATATCTCGAAAATAAAAATAAAGTTAAAGAAGATAATAATAAATATTCATTAGAATATTTATATATATTTAATAATGCTTTAAATTTAATTAGCGAGAATTATTATAATAAGATATCAAGAGATTCTGCCCAAAAAACTAAGTTAAAAGAAACAGATATCTACATGAATAATACGGAAATTATTGACAAATTTATTGCATTTTATAATAATTTAGATGATATAAAAGATAATAATAATATTAATATTAAATTAAATGTTGATAATAAATTAGAAGACTTTTTTATAGAAGATAATGGAATTGGAATAACATATAAATATATTTATAAAAAATTTATTAAAATGCAAAATGAAAAGATAGAACCTTTATTAAATATAAAAGTGTCAAAAGGGTTATTTGATAACAATTGTAAAACTAAGGTTAATATACAGCAAATTAATGAAAGAGATATATTTACTTTAAAATTACCAAAAAATATATCATTTTTTGATATATTATTTAATTTTTCCTATAGAAAAATAATGGATAGCAAAACATTTAGTAATAAATCATATAGAGAATATGAAATTAATTATGACATAATAGAAGAAAATTTGACTGATTTGCTACTTAACAATAAAAAATTATTTAATGATGAAATTATAGATTTTAGTTATAATGATGAACTATTTGGTGTTCAACTATCTCCTTTAATCACATTATTTAAAGATAGATATAATTGTAAAGATATATCCATGCATGATAAAATAGAAATATTTAAATTTTCTGAAGAAAATAGAGGGAATCTAAATTTATGCAAAAATATGGTTAATGATTTTATAACTTTATTAAAATATTTAAATAATGAAAAAAAGGATAAAAATAAAAAGAGCGAAATTAAGGAAGAAAATAAAATATCTGATTTAATAACTAAATATTTAAATGACTCAGTTAAACCTGAATTTTTAAAATTTTTTGTTAATGAAGGTTTTACAGTTGATAAAACATCTAATATTTTTGATTATTATTTAAAAACAATTTACGAAACTATAAAATCAGAATTGGATAAATATCAGGAAAAAAAATTAAGTGACGATTCAATAAAGGAAATAAATAAATATTATGAGAAAAAAGATCCATTTATATGTAAAAAAGATATTGCTTATTCAATTAGAATATTTGCAACATTAGTATTATCACAAGAAAAAGATAAAAAAAAGAAAATACAATCAAATACTAATAATTTAATAAATTATTTAAGGAGTTCAGAATTATGGACAAAAGAAATTTATGATAATCCAGATTTTAATAAAAATTTAAATGAATTGAAATTATGGAAAGTTCAAATTAATCAAATAATTCCTTTATATGAATTTATAGAAAAAGATATAGAAGATAATTATTTTGATGATGTTAAGAAAAGAATAGAAAACGAAAAAAATGCAAATAAGCCTGTTATCAATATTGAAATAAATGAACCAAATGAGCCCTTCGAGGAAAATGAGAAAAAAGAAGATATTGATGATGATCCTTTCAAGAAAAAAGACCCTGAAGAAGAAGATGATCCTTTTGCTAAAAAAGATAATTCAGATGAAGATGAATAAAATTCGATTTAATAATGATTTGAAAGTATTTTAATATTATAATTTATAGATTCATTAATTTTTCAAAATAATTAATTATTTTATCAATTATTATAAAAAATGGATAAATTAAATAAAATTTTATGAATTATTTTTGATTAGTGGG
>Ga0247610_10004133_pt1 | contig 15602 bp, 17 predicted proteins | sample 174DNAGHGhighgp2_FD_193483 | JGI IMG/M metagenome (GOLD analysis project Ga0247610, IMG submission 193483) | Sheep rumen microbial communities from Palmerston North, Manawatu-Wanganui, New Zealand - 1742 DNA GHGhigh gp2 | ecosystem: Host-associated > Mammals > Digestive system > Stomach > Rumen... | reverse complement strand
AGCAGACTACCATTGTCCTAAGCTCCTAAAGTGCTCCCGGCGAGAATCGAACTCGCGGGAAAGCGTATTATCTCGTTTACTCCAACGCTACCTCAAGTGTCCCATACAGGAGTTGAACCTGTCTCCCGACATTAAAAGTGTCGTGCCCCACCGATAGGCCAATGGAACATAAGCCCTTAATCAGAGTTGAACTGATGACCTCATCCTTACCAAGGATGCGCTCTACCTACTGAGCTATAGGGGCATATTGTCGGGCGTGCAGTTACAATCACGCGCATCCTTGATAGATTTCACATCCTTCTTAACTGGGACGCACCCTGTTGAGTTGGACCTCAAAGTGTTCTATCGTACAGGCTTCATTCTCTTCTCGGCTTTTAATACTTGCCTACCGACATTTAATGACGATGCCAGCGGGGTTTGAACCCGCCTATATTTACCTCTCATTTTATGCTAGATTACAATGAGCAAAAGGATTTTTAGTTGTACCGCATGATCTCAAACTAGCGCAATATGGTGGCCAGGATTGGAGTCGAACCAATATCAAGGGCATTCAATCGCGTATCCCTTCATGCGATAAAGCTCTGACCAATTGAGCTACCTGGTCATATTCCGTGGCTCTTTTACTTCGCCACGGCGAAGGTTATTCACACTACCGCGAGCAACTTTAAAGGGCGTCCATAGAGTCCTTACTATCTCTGGCTATTATAGGATTTGGTGCGCCGGGTAGGAGTTGAACCTACGATGTTTCTTTGTGTGCCGCGTTTACGGCGCGGTGTCCTCGCCACTAGACATACCAATGCATAAAAAGTAGAATATTGTGTGGTTTTGCCCTTGCGGGGCGCTGTACTGCCGCGCCTTCTACTATAATTTACCAACCACCCGCGTCCCACCGCCCTGTTAAGATTGATTTAGTAGTAATAACGCTTGCGCTCCTACTAATGATGACCCAAAGGGACTTTTACATCATATGCGTCAATCTTTCATGCGCCAAAGCCTTGTCCGTTGGTATTTACATTACATCTCATTTACCCCAGCTATTCTGTCCACGGCCGGGTTGCGTGGTTGCCGAGCAACATTTATACTAATTACGACGATGCCTTTACGCCACCAGATCTCTGGCGAGATGTAATGAACTATTTGCCTTTACCTACACATAGGTGTTTGCTACTACCAATAGCTTGGCGGAAGTGGTTTTCATCCTTCCTAGTCTCCGCGGAGACTAGCCTCTATTTGGCGCGCCATGCAGGACTCGAACCCGCATCAACAGGGCCGTAACCTATCGTTTTATCCAGTTAGACTAATGGCGCATATGGTGGAGACCGTTACTTTGCTTATTTATAGGCCGCTTTTCACTAAGCCACATATCAACAACCTTATTGGGCCACTTAAATTGGCTTCTCTAATTCAGTTGTCGCCGGTGGTAGTTTACCGTCCCCACGAATCCATGTTAGCGGTGCCAGTTAACTATTTATTAGTCGCTCTGAACTGTGCCAAAGGAGCGACAGTGGTACCCTGTCCGGGAGTTGAACCCGGCTCTGTGGCTTGAAGGGCCGCCGATTTAACCGATTATCCAACAGGGCATAGCTAGCGGTTTGATAACTCAGCCGCAACTGAGTAGGCTACACTGTGTGACGGATGCGGCTCGACTTCTGCGGATAACGTCGTAACGTTATCCTACCGCTTTACCAGTTTATCCCTTGTACTTTGGGCTGGCGAGGACATTCTAGCCTAAATGTTTCCTCCCATTCCGTTTTTCACCTATTTGTGGGTGCAGTTACTACTTCTGCTTCTCCCGCCCTGTTCGTCGTAACTACTAAGGGCCGGTAAGGACGTACTCGTTTCCTTCCATCCCATGCGCTTACTTTGCTCTTCTTTTATTAAGCGCCGAGCAATCTGGCATATGCGCGAAAGCCATACAGTTTGCGCGTTGGTCGAGGAATCATTAAGTCCCCTCGCTGGACTGGCTGTTCGTCAAACTCCATTTAACCCATTCTTCCTAGCGTGCGGCTTAGAGCTCTTTGACCTTAGCTTTTCAAAACTTACACGCTAATTACGGCATTTGGGCACCTTATATAGCGCTTCCCACCTTATTTCGATGGAGCCTTGTCCTATACGTCGTAACATTCTTGTTAGGATGTCTACCGCTCTCATTTATATCCCACTTTGGCTTAGTGGCGATGACATTTGGGCCATTATTGGGCGCTTACCTTCCCTTTTTGTTACGCAGTTTTCCTCAGCGTATGTGTTCCATCCCATTTTTTGGATTAATCTCCTCAAAGTTAGGTGAGGATGCCTTTTGGATTAATCCCCTCAGATTGGTGAGGATGCCGAAGAGCTTAGTTTCCCACATAAAGTCCTGTCATTGCTCTGTCACTCTGCCTGCCTACCAGAGTCGCAGCAGTTTGGCCCTGCTTGCCGACACCGCATATTTATATACCGCGAACGATGTGCGGTTAACCCTTTTTAAAGGTGGCACGGCCCACCACCATCACTTACTATCCCGCCAGGCTCTGCGGTTTCCAGATTGGAGTCGAACCAACACCTCCCACCCTCAGGTGAGTATTCTCCCATTAAACTACTGAAATCAATTTGCGCTCTTGGGTGGCCGCCCTCAAGCGAGGCTAGACTCTAAGTGCATCAGGGTTCATGATACTACGAGTGCCCGCACTCATAACCATATCGGGAGTTGAACCCGCTTTAAGTATCACATACCTTTTCGCCCTCACCAGATCCGCGCTGGCGTTTCCCACGGCACTTATTATGGACAGTGCGAGTCCTGGTAGCGAGAGTGGGACTCGAACCCACAACCTTCACCTTATGAGGGTGCTGATCTACCTTTGATCTATCTCGCATCATAAATGGTGGGTCGCGGTAGACTTGAACTACCGACCTCTCGCTTATCAGACGAGGGCTCTAACCAACTGAGCTAGCGACCCATATACTACCTGTAACATCGGTAGCTTACGCGCATCTTTGTTAGGGTTTTCGCTCCCTTTCCCCTTGGTACATTTATATTATACCATAATTTTTCTAAAAGTCAAGTAATTATTCTGCCATGTAAATCATAAGGTAATACTCGCCAGGGTCAACACCATAGAAGTTTAGTTGAAGTTCACCCTTTTTAGTACCGTGACCATTCATGAAATAACCAACACTAAGGTCAGTAGCAATCAGTACAGCATAGAGGCTTTGGCCGCGGTAAAAGGTATGCGGGAATGTCCATAGTACGCGCGTATAAGTCTTATCAAGCTGAATTAGGAAAGCTTCGTCAAGCCAGTACGGTTCATCACCAAAATACGTATCTGTAAAATCCTTAATATCAAACTCTTCATTCATTATGTAGTAAGCAGTATCCCAGTCGGCGCCGGGCTGAACAAGTTCAAACTTGAAGGCGGGCGAAACTGAATACATATCTTCACTACGTGGGGATCTAAATGTCTAAGCGTAACCAGTGCTAATTAGAACACAAAGCATTAGAATCACACTAACAATTTTCTTCATTACAATTCTCCTCCTTACAATAAAAGAAGATATTTGGTTAATAAATGTCGCGACCTTCGTCGTACTTGCAGTATTCTTCAACTATATTCAGCCACTACAGAGTTAAAGGCTGAGCCACAGGGAGCTACCCCATAACTTCTTTAACCCGCTTACGCCAAGTGTAGGAAGGGTTGCTTACCTTCAAGTTTCAGCTAAACCATTCAGCAATAATATATAAAGACTACAATGTCTTTGCTCATCATATTAAGTTGCCGTCTTAGCCTACTCCTACCATAAACCTCTCTTATAGGCCATTTCTGGCTTTCATCGACGGTAGCTACTTAGTGGTGTTCCAGAGTTTGCATTGGCTACCACACCAATGCCTTATCTGGATTTGGCTTTGTCTATTCAACAAAGCTTTCTATTACGTAGCCGAGAGGAAAAGTGCTTTTAATTGCGAATACCCAAGCGCCTATCCTTAACATTGGAAGTTTCTTCCTATCACCTAACATTGCTGTTTTGGTGGCCTCTCTTGCCTAGTATCCCGGGCCGTAGAGGATGGCTGTTATTCAGATAGCCCAAGCTGCGTGGTTAGCGCATCTGCACTTGGTTCAACCTTTATTAACCAAATATCTCCTTTCCTTGTAACATATATATATATTATACCATGAAGTTTGGAAAAAGTCAAGTATTTGACTTTCGTAGAGCTGGATAGAGTCGAACTATCGTGGGATGTTTATAAGACACCTATACTAACCGTTGTATTACAGCTCCATATTTTTTCACTTACTTTCGTTGTCTTTTTATTATAGTGTGCTGCTAAATGACTGGGCCACATATCACTACTGAGCCGCCCACTTGTTAAATCAAGCGTTCTTAATTGCTTTCGCGGCGGCTTTCGTGCCGGTGGTAGTTTAGTGAGAATCCATCCTTACCGCACACTTAGTCTTTTAAGGTAAAGGCTTACATCATAACCCCACATTCGCATTAATATTTATTTACTGCCAAGCTGCATTTGGTCGTCAAAGCACGAGCGCTCCGACTAGGACTTGAACCTAGGACCCTGCGGTTAAGGCAGAGGCGAGAATTGAACTCGCAACGTGGGCGTCCCTCACATGATTACCAAATCATCTCTCTGTCACAGCCGCATGCTCTACCGACTGAGCTACCAGAGCATCTGACAGTTTTTCTCCGTAGAGAGGTATACTGACAACCCCAATGCATTGTGAGTGTAATTGTTAGTTCTTCGCCAGATTTTCACTGGAACTACAGGTTCTGCGTATCACTCAGCCGCCACAGTACAGACGCACTTCTTTTTTAATTTATTTCGGTGGTGAGGGGCCTGTTAGACAATCTCCACCGGTAGTAGCATTTCTATACCGCAACTACCGCGGTTGTTCCCTATCTCTTATGGTGCGGTCTTACACGAAATGCCGCCCAATATCCCTTCAGGTCTGGTCTTTACTTATCCCCACTTCCCATTTCCGAAGTGTAGCGCACCGTATCAGTTTGGCTCGCACGGATAGCCGCAGCGTAGATTAACGTCCTTTACTGTCTGGGACGAGCGACCTTGACGCGGCTTGAACGCGCGGCCTACAGCGTGACAGGCTGTCACTCTACTCTTCTGAGCTACAAGGCCATACGGGGTTTTAAAGCCGACTCCAGCACTACTCCACGTATATTTCTCTTCGCCGCGGAGCCGAAGTAAGAATCCTATGTGAGTATCATAGGTGGTATATAAGGCGGTTCTTACAACTACAGCGAGGACTGAATACTCTCAGCGCCTTCCTTGCGGGACCACTGCTACCACGGGTGTGACCCTACGCTCATATATACCATTTCCCTTGGTTCATTTATATTATATCACATTTTCGAGAAAAGTCAAGTATTAATCTTCGTAAACCTCGGGCTCAATACCCATTTCTTCACAGAAGGCCGATTCCACTTCGTACCAAGTCTCATGCATATCATAGTCGTACCAATAATCACGCAGTTCCTCGGAATCACGATTCATCACGAAATCATCAAGATAATTAACCATATTACTTGTTACCTCCTGTCCTTCTTACATATATATTATACTACAATTTTTGAAAAAGTCAAGAGAAAAATCGTTCATAATTTATACTAAACTATCTACGGTCAGAGGTCCAACAATATACTGCTGGCGCAATACATATATGAAGCTTATCGCGCTATCAAATTGTTCTAAATTATGAACGATTAATGCGGCTTAATTGCGCTATTAAGACCGCGAATGGCTTCATTTTATTTCACGCAGTAGCTAGCGTTACGCCTATATCGAAAGCGACCCGAGCGGATTATCTATGCCGTATTCTCCACGACCCATTTACGGTAAGGCTGGCTGTCCACCTTCCATGAAAATCACGCGTTCATGAGTGCGTATGCTGCCATTCCGGACTAGCTTGATAGATCGCATAATATCTAGCGTTTAGCTTCAACCGCGTAAACGCTTGCGGATGGTTCTTTTACTGCAGGTAGGTAGGACCACTAACCTTTTGGCGCCCGTAGAGTGAGTTGAACACTCATTGAGGGTTTAGAAGACCCTGGTATTATCCGTTATACTATACGGGTAGGGGAATAGGTTGATTGCGGCTCAACCTATAAAGCCGCTTCGTGTTATAGAAGTTTCTTGAAGACCTCATCAAAGGTACTAAATAGAGTAGGAAGGTCGTCAAGGGAAGTGGTAGTGTAGTGATAGCTACCGTACTTATCACAGAACTCGGTAAGCTTGTCCTTATATGCCTTCTGGGCCTTGGTCATAGCCTGGCGGGCAGTCTCAACTTCTGCGGCTAGTGCCTTACGCTCCGCAGCTTCCTTCTCCTTACGGGCCTTTTCGTCTGCGGCCTTACGCTCAGCTAGAATCTTTTGACGATTCTCGGCTTCCTTGGCTTCAAACTCGGCTCGATTAGCCTCTTCAATACTGTTGTAAAACTTCTGGGTCTTGTCAGAATAAATACGAATCATAAAGTTCCTCTCCTTATATTCTGCGGTTCCTATCCCGCGTATTAGAAGGGGATTTCTCTCCCCTTCTTACATATATATTATACTCCAACTTTTAAAAAAGTCAAATGTTAGACTCTTCGGCTGGATGTGTAGCATAGTACTCTTCAAGCATAGTTTCAACCGCCATGCGAAGTTTAGCCGGAACGTCATCAATGGTCTTGCGGCCATTAATAATTAAATTGAAGTAGATTTTAGCCATTATTCAAGACCTCCTTCAAGTGCTTCATAAATATCACAAAGAGCAGATTGAGTGTCCAAGAGTTCATCTTTAAGTGACACATTTTCTGCGTTAATCTGAGATAAGTATTCGTCTTTGGAGTAGCCAATATAATTGTATTCATATATTGTCTATACTTCTCCATCAACAGTTTCATTATGTGAAGTAATATTAGATGCGATGAAAACGCATCTACTAGTAATTTCAGTTGTTGGCGGCTCTTGTGTACCGCGCACACGACCATAATCAATCATATTAGCCACCTACCTTTTGTAACCATTTGTTATAATTAACTGTGTATGTTGAGTTTACTTCAGGAATAAACATTAATTTAGCGCCGTAGTTGCGGGCTGAGGTTGTGTAGTCATAGTCACAACTATACTGGAATGGGCCAGATTTGTCGCCAAAGTTCCAAGGGCCGCTACCTGTCATAATATGGTTGCCGCGAAGGCTTGCGGTTGTCCATAGTGTATCGCCAATTGGAAGAGTGTTATTTGCGGAAGAATTAACTTCGGCTGGTAAATACACCCAGTCCAAAGTGGTATTACCATAGCCAAAAGCAGAAATATAAGCATCCTGTGAATTAGGAAGATTAAAGCCAACGGATGTATAACCATCAAGAGAAGCGGGGGTCCAGTTATAAGAGTTACAAATATATGGAACGCCGCCCTGGTTATTACCATTGCCGCTTACAATTACATCGCCTAAGTAATGCCAAATATTGCCCCATGGATTTTCCATACCACGGTAAGAAACCGCACGCTGACCAGGATTGGTATAAGTGGTAAGAGTATCATTGATAAGCTGCGAAGTGACACTCGCATGACCAGTGGTATTGCCTAAATCGCTTGTAGAGCCAGTGGTTGCCGCACAGTTATAGCTAAGATTGCTATTTAGCTGTGTTAGACCGTTTTCAATAGCGACCTATAAGTTAGGCGTTCCGTACTCTACCATCATAAGCATTTGGTTAGCACTTTCGGCACGCATATTAGTGATATGCCATCCTTTCCCGCGGTTTTGCGCTAATTGTTCTGCGGCAAGAAGGGTTAGCTTATGGTTCTTTCCGCTAACTGGTTTGACACCCGCAACAGAGCTAAGTTTATCTACCTCATAGTCTGCTATCGCGCTATCATCAATGGAATAGGCGCCAGCAGAAGTATCATATAAGCCGCCATCATAGGCCGGTAGTAAGACATAGTTTACTTCTTCATCATCTTCATTTTTGAAGAGTGGATGTAGTTTAAAGCCAGAAAGCGGTGCCGCAGAAAGCAACAAAGCCTCATGGCGAATAATGCGGCCGCTACCAGAGCCAACATAAGAAATTGGAACACGCTGGTAGTAGAACTTGGGCTGATATACCATAACCTGGCCATTACTACCATCGTCACGATAATTCGCGTCTCCATACCAAGCAGTAATGGCACCATTGTCACTTACGTTACAACGCATACGTCCGCCAAACATAGAATAGCGGTTGAAGGCTTCGCCCGCAGAACGGTCTGTGGCTTCTTGTGTACGAATATAGACTTTGTTCTCGTAGTCTAAATCTAGACCTACGGCATCAGCGACTTGATAGGTGCCGGCCTTAATTAGTGCTTCAATAATTGCGGCTTCGGTGGTATCACCAGCAGTAACTTCACCGTTCTCTCCTACAACCACAATATTCCCGGCATTTTCCGGCCCTAAGTTACCGGCACTGCCACTGCCTCCACCGCCATGCGCGATTGTACTTTCAGCCGCGGTAAGGCGAGTATCTAGGCTATTGATTGTAACAGTAAGATTACTTGCTTCCTAATTAACATAATTAGTAATTGCTTTTTGGGTCATAGTACCATTAGTAGCTTGGCCTTCAGACTAATACATTACTACTACGTTAGGAACACGTTCAACTGTACCACTTGGATAACTTACTACTAAGTGGTTAGTTACTGATTCAGGTGTAGTGGAAGAAGTCATATTAAAGAGTAAACTATCAATTTCATCGTCAATAGTTTCTGTGGTTAATCCTTCTTCTTCAAGTGTTTGAAGAGCTTCGTTGACACGATTTAGCGCTTCATCCGCCGAGGCTAATGCGGCCTGAGCATTAGTGTTGTTAGCGTTAGTTTGCTCGGTAATAGTGTCAATTGCGGCAACCGCATTATCAGCACTTGTCTTGGCTTCTGCGGCAGCCTTTGCGGCCTTTTCTGCCTTAGCCGCAAAGGTGCCTACTTTGCCTTGTGGGGTAAGAGCCCTACCTAAAATAACATCAATTATATCCATTTAGCTCACCCCTATCCTTCATCTGGCGTTTCTTCTGCTGGCGTTTCTTCCTCGGAAGCAGTTTCAAGTAAAGAAATCCATTTCTTTTTACTATTTGCCATATATACTTCTAAACCGCCCTCACCCTCAAGAACAATTGCAATGCTCCCAAGGGTAACATAACGGGGGTCAATATTAGCTAAATCGGCTGTGGTATCGCAAATATGTTCATATGTTACAACATTATCCATTTGGCCGCGTTTAGTCATTATATTCATATTAATCACTTCCTATTTAAAAACTAGGTGAGTATAATACTCTTCTCTAAAATAAGTGAATAAATTACTTTATGTCTGTATTAGTTTATTTCACTCTAATCCAAATGCGGCCATTCACTTTTACATTACCGCTACCCCATTCTTCATAATCGGGAATCTCACTAACAATACCTACAATGCAATCAGGATAGTCATGGATTTCTTCGCGTGTCATGATGTCTACTGTGCCGTTAGGAGCAGAACAAACCGCCATACCGGCATGATAGTTTTCGCGGCTTTGGAATGTGTAAACTAATACTCGTCCCGCGACTGCGATAGGCGTTTTCGCGTCTTCCGTTTCACCCATAACATGGCCCCAGGTATCAGAAACTACCTGCGCGCCAGGCATTAAGCGTTGAGTGGTAAGAGTCATAGTGCCATTGTCGTTATCAATTACAACGCGACCGGGTTCGGGGTTGTTCGCAGCTTTGCGGTATTCAGCATAGTCGTTCCATACGGCATTGTGTACGGCGGTGGCATACAAATGACCAGTGCTAGGATTGGCATATATAGCATTACAACGATAAGTTTGATAATCACGATTTACAGTAGTAACAGTATTATCATCATAAGCTAAAATTAAAGGACGATTCTTATTGGTTGTATCTAAGCTTTGACGTACTGTTGTTGTAGTATTGCCACTATCGTAATAATTTAAAACGCGCCAGCATCCACCAGTTACATCAGAAGTAGAAGCTGCACCATTAAATGCATAAGTAGTAACTGTTCCAGCCGAATCATAAAATAATGTTATAATATTATTCTATGCATAATGAGTGGTCATGCGACCTTTACCAGTACCAACGGCTATTGGCTTATATGTTGTTCCATTATCAATAGATACATAAGAACCATATGTATTTGTCGGCTAAGGGATTTTAACTGTAATCATCATTCCTGTGGTTAAATCCGCAGCAGCAACACCTAAATTGAATGCCCATCGTGATGACTTGTATGGAGAACTAGTTACAGCGGCAGTAGAGCTTGCGGCAATTAATGGATTCTAAACGCTACTCAAACTAATTGTACGAGTACCGCTCCCAGTAATTGCGGATTCACTATCAACATCTATGTTGGTGCCGCCTTTAATGGTAACGGATGTTACAGTGCCAGCGTTATTCGTAAATGACGCCCAGGTGCCTTTTTCAGTTAGACATTTTGTGGTAGAACCAGATGAAGTGTTAATACCATTAATACTTATTGTGCCACTTGATACTGCTAAACCTGAGCCAACGATAACAGCGCCCTTTGCGGAAGTTGTTGCCGCGGGTAAATCTGCCGCCGCGATAGCTGTAAAAGCTCCGGTGTCTTTTAAGAACTTATTAGCGGTAGTAGATACAAATGTAGGGCCTTTACCTAGTTTTCCGCTGGCACTACTGTCACCAATAATTAAATAATCTCCATTAGCGGCTGTAATAGCAGTAGTAATACATCCTCCATTGGTAATGTTACCATGAGTGTGGTCATCTGTTGCCGCGCCTACGTTTGCCGCAGTAGGGAACGGGTGAACGTGGTCACTTTTTGCGGCGGTTGTAGCAGAACCGGCTGAACCAGATGCGGCAAGTGCGGCACCTGCGGTTGAGCCAAGCGCAAGGTTAGAAGTGCCAAATGAAACCCATGTACCTTTTTCAGTTAAGCATTTGGTTGTAGAGCCAGAAGAAGTGTTGATACCGCTAATACTTACAGTACCACTAGAAACAGCTAAACCACTACCTACAATAATCGCGCCTTTTGCACTAGTAGTCGCGGCTGGTAAGTCCGCGGCGACAAGCGCACGGAAAGCAGGAGCTCCATTCGCAGAAGTTGGACCGGCAAATACATAATTTTTTGTGGTAGTCGCAACGCCAGTACCACCATTCGCTACCGCTACCGTGCCTGTTACATTCGTCGCATTACCATTTACTGAACCACTAAATGTATAGCCGCCAGTAATTGTTTTTGCATATGGGTCGATGACTAATGCCGTGCCTGCACCTTGCTTAGTACCGTCGGCAGATTGTATACCAAAAATACGCAAAGTACTGTCATGCTAATCTAAAACAATACCAGCCTCTGTTGTATTCGCAGTTGAAGCGCATAACTATAATTGGCCGCCTTCACCGGATGCAGGTTTAAGAGATAATGTATTTGTTAATGTGCCAACAGATGTAATGTTTGACAAGTTTTTTGTAGTTATAATAGCATACCCTGCATTAGCAGTACGTCCCACAGTAACCGCTGGTAAACTAAACGTTTCATGGAAGCCAGACGTGCCAGTATCTGCGGTTGAATTAGGACTCCACTAGCGAAAATTATACTAGCCAGTAGTAACATTATCAGCATTTCCACTGTTATAATAGATTTCTCCGACTTGCGTTTTTGATTTATTATAAATATATACGTCTAGACACCATTGATTATTACCATATACGTAAGTATAACCTGCGGTATAAAGCGATTTCCATCTATTTGATGCACTGCCTAGTGTTAATGCATTATCTTTAGGATTCAATGCTCCTGTTGATAAAACCATGCCTTCTGTAGAGTTACTTTTGACTCCACCAGGACGCATAATAATATCATCCGCGGCATACAATCCTAGTTTATCAGAAGTACCTATATGGGCATTAATTGTATCGCCATTCGTTAAATTAATACCAACAGAAGTAGATGGCGCACTTGCCCCAGACGTATTAATTTTTAGTAAATTAGTCTCTAAATTATCTGCACTTAATACATTAGTATCTACTTCATTCGCATAGAGCGTATCAGTAACTCTGGCACTGCCCTATATTAGTGTATCACGTAACTACGCCATTGTTTTCCCTCCTTAACGCTCTATGAATTGATTTGCTTCATTATTTAAATTAATAAAAGAAGCCTAAGAATCGTCAATACGCGCATATAATGCTAAATATTCAGTACACATACCAGCTGTATTATGCGCGCCAAAACCAGGAATACCGGTCTTACCACCCGTAGAGTATTGGGTCCAACTTCCACAGGCTCCCCACCATGAATTATATCCAAGATAGGCATAAGTTTGATTTGCTTTCGCTAATCCATTTACAGGATTCGTATAACCACTAACAGTAGTTAGTCCAGAAATAGACGCGGCAGTTGGCTATGAGGTTTGAGTCCAACGATATTCAACACCATCTTGAATAACATAGAACTCATATTTATCATTATAGGTGTAATTATTTATATCCTTAAGCCGGCTATATAAACCTAACTCATTACAATATGTAGCATTTGATTGCGTGAATAGATTCTTGCCGCCGTCAACATAATGATATAGTAATAATTTCCAGTTACTACCATCTGGAAGTGTAAGATATGGTTCTACTATATTATTATATAGTATACCGGTTTTGGTTATTTTATTATATTTATTTTCGTTAGTTTCAAATGGATGTATATTGGCCTATTTATCTATCTTCATACCTACATTATACAACTATTTTATATCTGTGTCAAGTAATGAGGTACAATAGATGCGGAAATCACTTAAATTACCATTAAAATACGGCGTAGTTGGAGTAGTCTAGTTAGCGTTAGCTTCTGCGCCAATAAAAATACCATTAGAAGAATTGTAAAATAATGGTATATGTTCAGTATTAGTACCACTTGAAGCAACTAAATCACCATCAACATATAATTTAGTAGTATACCCATCATATGTTCCAGTAAACATATGCCATCCAGAAGCTAAAGATGAAAATGGATGATTCGCCCAGTAAACACTTTTATATGTATTCGCAGACTCGCCAGTTCCGCAAGCAAAAGTAATTCGTGAATTATTATTTTCAAAGTTCCATCCGCCGCTCTAGGTACAAGACACCATATTACCTGGAGTTGTAGACCATGTATCTTGATAGCCCCAAATATTTACTGTTATAGCGTCACGTACCATTCCACTACGACCACAAGCTATATAAGTATTAGAACCATTGAAGTGTGTACTAGCTAAATAGCGAGGCGTATTAGTAGAAGTAAGTAGGCTATCAGAAGCTGTACCATTATGATTATATCCACTACTATCTTCAATTATTAAAGCCGTACCAAAATCTTCTGGCGCGGGCGCATACGGCGTAGCAATGTCACCCATTTCTAATTTAATATTATCAATTGCCACGTAATCTCCTGCCGCATTGTGGGAAGCACTGGTATTATTTGATGCTATTAAAATATACCAACCAATTGCGTCTTCTGGTATAGTAAATGGCAATTCAAAATGATAGTTATGAACTTCGCCCGGGTGAGTAGTAAAAGTTTTTAAATTACCAGCATTTGTCCAAGCAGTTTCACCGGATTTTATATAATATAAACGAATTACAAAATATGACGCTAGCTCTAAATTGCCACTATATACCTTATACTCTAAATCGCCGGAAAATGTGTAGGTTTGTCCCGCGGTTAATCCCCACATCGGGTCTGGCGAAGCTAAACATGTTGAAGCTGTGGGATGCCCTAAAGCAATATAAGGTCTCGCAGCAGTCCCTACTGTACATTGAATGCCATGTGGCCGATTAGAGCGCACGTGTGAAACATAGGTACTACCCTAGCCGCTGGCGTGCTTAGTGCCGCAAACACTAACTACTGAATACATAATTGTTGATGGGACAAGTGTTCCCCATAGTAAGTTTTTATTGCCTAAGCCATTGTTATCCAACTTATAATGCACCACCAACCCCTACGCAATCTCTTTAACTTCCGCGGCGGAGAGGCAATGGTCGTAGATGCGGACGTCATTTATACTTCCTAATGCTGAATAATTACTAATTGACTTATTAGTCAACGTAGAGCTACCAAATGCCCAGTTTCCTATCTAAATAAACTCTGCTGGGCATGACATACCAGTAAACTCATGGCTGCCGTCTTCAATACCATTTACATATAGTTTAATAACGCTTCCATTATAAGTGTATCCGACATGATACCAAATACCTGCTTCTAATATTGTATTACCTAAATACGTTATAAAAGTACGAGCGCTTCCAGTGCCTGTATTTACCGATAACTAGCCAGTAGTAGCACTTTTATATTTAAGTGTAATTCCCATACCAGTATTAGTAGGGTGTCTATGCTATCCTAAAATACCAGTTAAACTAGATGAACTATTAAACGCATCCATTTTAATCCAACAAAACATAGACTAATTTAAGCCCAAATCAATTGTTTTATCAGAAATAATAGCATCTGCCGCTCTCGCGGTGCGTGAATAACATGCGCCAATTTTTCCATTATTATTAACGCTTAAATTAGAGCCAGTATATTCAAACTATAAATCACTTAATCCCTAATTATGTAAATCTCCATTCAGAGGAAGCCACACTCTCAAACTCATCGGCGCTCCCTCCTTTTCTTCATCTTCTCATTATACTTGCGCCGCTTTTCCGCTTCTTTTTCTTCCTTGCGTCTCATTTGCTCTTCTAACTCTTCTTTCTTAATTACTTTAAATCTCACAACGCCGCCCTAGCTACTATAATTCAATAACGTATAATCCATCCAAATATCTACCGGCATCTCATCCTCGCACAAGAGTGCGAGAGATAAGTTTTCATCGGTTAGTTTAAAGTACAATGAGTTATCATCGGTGATAACCTCAAAAGTCGTTTCATTTATGTACTATAAGTTACTTATAATCGTGTTATCAAATAACTCCAATGAATACATTATCTCTCACCTCTTGTTATGCTACGAATACAAAGTCGATTGAATCGTCGGATGTATTATAATAGGTATAAGCTTTTTCAGTACCACCAACGTTGTAAGAATGACGAACTGCACTTAACTCGCCTTCAACCGCAGTAACATAGACACCAGTATCAAAGCTATCGCCGGATGTAGAAGTGGTAGCAGAAGTTGTGCCAGTTACGTAGTATTTAGTTGTTTTAGCGAGAGTGTGAGTTGCGGCGTTATTGGTGTCACTTGAAGTAAACGTAATAACACCGTTAGCGTCGCTCGTAATAGCCATTGCGGCGCCTGCTTTTAGCTAAATGTTGCTACGATGTGTGCTGTCGTCAAAGAGCCGCAAGTAGACGTTGCCCGAGCTGACTGCGGCGTTAGCTGTTGCGGAACTACCACCTGCGATTAGTTTGGTTGCGGCGTGCGTATTTGAATCCGCGGGTGTCTTGAAGACCACGGTTTTTCCGCCTACGGTTAGAGTATAGGCAGTCGCGGCTGCTAGGTTAATTGTGGCAGTGCCTTCTTTAGTAATAGTTGGAGCAGCATCAAGATTAGTAGCGGTTGTGGCTGTTGCCGCATTACCACTAATACTAGCGTCAACCGCTGTTGTACTAGTAATACTAAACTTAGTACCATCCCAAGTAATAGCGCCG
>Ga0247610_10004130_pt1 | contig 15610 bp, 12 predicted proteins | sample 174DNAGHGhighgp2_FD_193483 | JGI IMG/M metagenome (GOLD analysis project Ga0247610, IMG submission 193483) | Sheep rumen microbial communities from Palmerston North, Manawatu-Wanganui, New Zealand - 1742 DNA GHGhigh gp2 | ecosystem: Host-associated > Mammals > Digestive system > Stomach > Rumen... | reverse complement strand
GGCTAAGGCCATCCCTGTTCTCCTTATGGGCATGACCGAGGCCGAGGCTGTGAAGCTCTTTGCCAACACTTATCTGGCACTGCGTGTGTCATACTTCAACGAACTCGACACCTACGCTGAGGTCAAGGGTCTCGACTCAGAGGCCATCATCTCCGGCGTTGGCCTCGATCCTCGTATAGGCACCCACTATAACAACCCTTCGTTTGGCTATGGTGGCTACTGCCTGCCTAAGGACACCAAGCAGCTGCTGGCCAACTATGCCGATGTCCCTCAGAACATGATGACCGCCATTGTAGAGAGCAACCGCACCCGTAAGGACTTCATCGCCGACGAGGTATTGCGCAAAGCTGGCTATTACGATGGAAGCAGCCAGTGGGATTCCACACGTGAGCAGAAATGCATCATTGGAGTCTTCAGACTGACAATGAAGAGCAACAGCGACAATTTCCGTCAGAGCGCGATACAGGGCATTATGAAACGCATCAAAGCCAAAGGTGCTGAGGTTATTGTTTACGAACCGACTTTGGAGGATGGCGCCACTTTCTTTGGTAGCAAGGTTGTCAATGACCTTGAGGCGTTCAAGCGCCAGTCTCAGGCTATCATAGCTAATCGTTATGATGCCTGTCTTGACGATGTCATGGATAAGGTCTATACTCGTGACATTTTCCGCAGAGATTAAATACCCAACAAACGGCCCCGAGTGGCACTCATAATTGTGTGTCAAGTAAAAAAACAAAGGTAAGGGGTCTTCAATTTGAAATACAAATATTATGTTCAATTTAGATAAATTCATTGCTGATAGTGTGACGTTTCGTCCTGTCAGTATGTTTGCCGCTGACATAGAGGCAAACAAAGCAACTCTTACCAAAGAGATTAAAGACAAGAAAGTCTGTGTCATTGGTGGTGCTGGCTCCATCGGGTCCAGTTTCATCAAGGCGGTGCTGCGCTTTGAGCCTAAGAGCGTGGTGGTGGTTGACCTGAACGAGAATGGACTGGCAGAACTGGTTCGTGATGTACGAAGCACGGAAGGGCTGTTCGTTCCTGATGAGTTCCGCTGCTATACACTGAACTTCGCCGACCCTATCTTCGAGCGTATTTTCCGAGAGGAGAAGGGCTTTGATATTGTGGCAAACTTCAGTGCACACAAACACGTGCGCAGTGAGAAAGATCGCTACAGCGTACAGGCGTTGATTGAGAACAACGACATCAAGGCCAAGAAGTTGATGGACTTGCTCTGCGAGTTCCCGCCCAAGCATTTCTTTTGCGTCTCTACCGATAAGGCCGCCAATCCCGTGAATATTATGGGTGCCAGTAAACGCATTATGGAAGACCTGGTGATGGCCTACAATGATAGTTTTAAGGTGACGACGGCCCGCTTTGCTAATGTGGCATTCAGTAATGGATCCCTGCCTGATGGTTGGATTCATCGCTTGCAGAAGAAGCAGCCGCTGGCCGCACCGAGTGATGTGAAGCGTTACTTTGTCAGCCCGGAGGAAAGTGGTCAGATTTGTATGTTGGCTTGCATTCTGGGCAAAGGCGGAGAGGTGTTCTTCCCAAAGTTGGGTGAAGACCAGATGCTCACCTTCAGTAGCATTTGCGATGAGTTTGTGAAGTCTGAAGGCTTTGCAAAAAAAGAATGTGCCAACGACGAAGAAGCTAAGCGTTACGCTCATCAGATGTCGTTTGAAAGCGACACTTATCCTGTTGTCTATTTCAAGAGCGACACCACAGGCGAAAAGGCCTACGAGGAGTTCTATGTTCCTGGCGAAAGAATCAATATGGAGCGCTTCAAGGCATTAGGTGTGGTGGAGGAAACTACACGTCGCCCAATGAATGAGGTGAATGCTTTCTTTACAAAGTTGGAAGCGTTATTCCAAAGCGATTTCACTAAAGAAGATGTGGTAAAGGCTATCAAAGAGTTTATCCCAAACTTTGCGCACGAAGAGAAGGGGAAGAACCTTGACCAGAAGATGTAGTGTTCTTCCTTTGATCCTTTTATTAAAGCTACTTTTGGACAAACGATATTATGATTCGACTCCCTAAGCATATTACGAAACGCGTTTATAGTATATGTGGTAACGTTGTACGGCGGTGCTATGGAATAGAAGAAATTGGGAGGAGATATCCTTGGATTGATCGATGCGCCTTTTGTGGTGAGGTGCAGGTATAATTTGAGTCACTAATTCGTTCTATACCTATAAACAACTATCATTTAATCGACTGAGTGCAGATGCCATTCAATAGTTTTAGTTTTTGGCTAATCTTTCCATTCATCTTCGGATTGTATTGGTTGATTCCTATTAGATTCAACCAATGGCGAAAGGTTTTTCTAGTCGTAGTGAGCTATCTGCTCTATATGAACTGGAAACCAGCATTTGCCCTTGTTTTGCTGGGAGTTACACTAGTTACTTTCTGGGGGGGGGATTTGTTGACTATTCAGAATACTGCAAAGAAGAAGAGGTGTATCGTATGGCTCTTAGCACTATTAGGACTTCTACCATTATTGGCATTTAAATACTACAACTTCCTTAATGACAGTCTGAGTGCAGGGCTTTCAGCTTTGGGATTGAAGTTCGCAATGCCCGGTTTGAACTGGGCTGTGCCAGTAGGAATCTCATTCTTTACATTCCAGGCAGTAGGGTATATGCTTGATGTATATCACGGAAGGGTGAAAGCAGAAAAGAACCTGCTGGACTATGTGCTCTTTGTGAGCTTCTTCCCGCAAGTTACATCCGGCCCCATCAGTACGACAGAAGACTTGATGCCGCAGATTAAGGCCACCCACACATTTGACTATGAACAGGGAAAACAAGGACTGAAGCAATTGCTATGGGGTATGTTCATAAAACTTGTCATCGCAGACCGTTTGGGCTTATTTGTGGATACAGTTTACGCTAATTACACTTATTATACCGGAGCGACTTGCTTTGTTGCAAGTATCTTCTATACTTTGCAGATATACTGTGACTTTGCTGGTTATTCTTTGATGGCAATTGGTATTGCTCGGACACTCGGATTTAATTTGATTGACAATTTCCGACGGCCCTATCTGGCAGTTAGCATTACGGACTTCTGGAAACGGTGGCATATTTCTTTAACAAAATGGCTTACTCGGCAAGTGTACATCCCTCTTGGAGGGAGCCGTTGTAGCAAATCGAGGACTTATTGGAACATCTTGATCACCTTTCTTGTGAGCGGTATTTGGCACGGGGCAAATTGGACGTTTATTATATGGGGTGTGATTCATGGCGTATTACAAATTATTGAAAAGGCGCTGGGTTGGCAAAAATTTGAGAGCAATAATACTGGGATGCGATTCGTAAGGGTCAGTATAACATTCTTACTCGTCAATTTTGCCTGGATTTTTTTCCGGATGCCCGACATCACGAGTGCAATTCAGGTATTCGTAAAGATGTTTACCGATTTTGGACGCCCGGACCTTTCTGGCCTTGATATTTTTGCAAAACTGATTTTGTTAATAAGTGTGACGATTCTTTTGTTCAAGGATTTTAAAGACGAATTCTTTCCTTCTAAGTTTGCCTTTCTTCAAAAAAAGGTCTTCCGTTGGGCAGTTTATTGTGGATTATTCGTAATGATTCTTTCTCTTGGAGTCTTGGACAGTGGCCAATTCATTTATGTTAACTTTTAGGCGTTTTAATCATGAGAAAATATTTGATTAAAATACTCCTTTTCTTTGCTATTATAGCAGTTCTTGATGTTTTGTTTGGATTCGCTTGTCAATATTTGAACTCACATTCGAAAGGTGGCGGTACTAAAAGTCGCTATTATGTAAGCAAAGAATCCGATGAGGACATCTTGGTTTTTGGCTCCTCAAGAGCCAAGCATCATTATGTTCCCTACATAATAGAAGATAGACTTGGAAAATCTTGTTATAATACAGGAGAAGATGGCAATGGTATAATAATGTGTTACGGATTTTTGAAAATGATTATAGCTCGATATAATCCGAAACTAATTATTTACGATGTCACTGGATTTGATATATACAAGGATGATAATGTGAAGTATTTGGACTTGATGAAACCATATTATGATGAACCGGGTATTGATTCAATTTTTTGGACGGTAAACCCGAAATCAAGGCTAATAATGGAATCAAATCTGTATCGCTATAATACAACGTGTTTGAGTTTGCTAGGTAACTATATCCGGCCAATGCAAAATTATCCTAAAGGCTACTCCGCTTTATCAGAAACTATGGATTATGAACCTGATCTCCCAGAGATGGAACACAGAGAAGTGGATAGTCTTAAAGTCTCTTACTTTGAGGAGTTTATAAAGTTAGTAAAAAGAAATAGAATAGAATTGGTATGTTGCGTTTCGCCTTATTATAAAGGATTTATGACCGAATCGTTCTTTTATCCAGTCAAACAACTTTGCGAATCCTACGATGTCCCATTCTTTTTCTTTGGCTCAGAACCGACAGTCTCTTTTGAAAAAGAACTGTTCAAAGACAGAACGCATTTGAATGATAAAGGTGCCCGTTACTATACCAACATTGTAGCATCAATTATAGACGATTATTTTGAGTTATGACTAAAATCTTGATTGCTATTTTGTTTATAGCTTGTTCCTTGTTCTCATCGTGCTCTCCAACGATTATTATTCAGAGTAATGATCTGTTGAAGAATAAATTGGTGGGTAATGCTTTTTATGTGATTAATCAGCCGATAGATCTTAAAGGCAAAACAGTAACACTTCCAGAGAATTGTACACTGGCTTTTAAAAGCCAGGGTAACATCTCAAATGGCGTGCTAAACGGTATGGGTACAAAGATAGAGTATAATCACCCTTTTATTGGTGAGAATGTTATTATTAACGGTTGTGTAATTTCTGGTAAATCAACAATCAGAGATAATGAAGTCTTCATTTCTGTGACTCATAGCCAAAAAGAAATACAAACATTATTTGATATAAGCGTTGGGCGCAGTATTGTTTTCTCAAAAGGACTATATGTTATTAAACAACGAATCGATATTAACAATAATATAGATGCGTCTTTTAATGGTAGCGAGATAAGGCTTGATACGGGTGAAGGCTATGCTGGAGAATGTTTTTATATGGAACCGTGGGTGAATAAGAGAATTGATTACATCAAAATCAGAGACTTGACTATTAGAGGACGTGGAGACGATATTATAAACCGTTTTCAATCTCGGAGATGTATTCAACTGTTTTATGTCTCTGATGTTGAATTTAGGAATGTAGAAATAGATAATTTTTATGGCGGCCCCGAGGAGTATAAAAAAGATGCAAGTGATTTGCTGGATAAGACCAGAATTGGAACTTGCGCTATTGCAATAATGAAGTACGACCGTTGCGTGATTGATCATTGCAAAACGAACGACATAAATAAAGAGATTTTTTGGTGCGTGCCCAATAACAACCAGGATAACATTGTCTATTTTACAAATAATAAGTCTACGTGTAGTTCCCCGTCGGGGAGCGCGTCTTTTTTTACATTATTGGACGGGAGATGTATCGTAAAGAATAACAGTATCTATAATTATAATGGGAGTGCAATCAATGCATTTTGCTATGATTCTGAGATAAGTGGAAATGCCTTTTACGATGGTAAAAGGAGCGTTGCGATAGATTTGTCTGAGGGAACAATGTATCGTGCCAGGAATGTTAGCGTACATCATAATGTATGTTACAACTCAAAAGGATTAGTTTCTGCTTATGGAGAGAATATAAATATTTATAAGAATCGCTGGGAAAAAAGTAGAGCCAATGATTCAGATAGGTGCACAGTAGTTACAATATCTTCCAGAGGACCACGGGTTGATGGTGGTCGTTATATAGGATGCGAAAATAATTCGAATCAAGATAATTGTTCAGAACAAATAAGCATTAAAAATAATTCATTTCTTTGCAAAGGAACTGACAAGATTGGGGAATATCGTTGTGCAAGTTTAAGTGGTGTTGAAATAGTTTTTTCCGATAATAAAGCCGTAAATTTCAATGTCCCTGTTGTTCAGTTTCTTGACGGCAATCATTTCGCATATAATGGTAATGTGTTAACGGATTCTATGGAAGGGAGCTACGCTGAGTTGTTGATTAACAGCTGTAAAGGCATAGAAATTAACAATAACACATTCAGTAGAAACAATGTTTTCAAAAATCATATATATACAGTACAAATTTGGAAGGCAGGTGGTATTTTGAAGTATCACAATAATAATGTTTCCCGAATCACTCGGACCGGACTTGCACATGCAGTGTATTCACCGTGTTATGTAGATGATTATTCAGAGCTAAACTCAGCAGAAATATACGTGGATAAAAAAGAACAGCAGATGGAAACACGATTGTTCTTAGATTCCAAGAAAGTATTTCTTAAGACAAATGTAAAAAATCAATAGAATTATGGAAAGGCGTAAAGAAAGAATACTGCTTTGCCTGTGTCATATGTCGGGCAATGAGAGTAAGTTTGTACAGGAGGCATTTGACACCAACTGGGTAGTACCCCTTGGCCCTAATGTAAATGGTTTTGAAAAAGACCTTGAAGAGTTTGTTGGACAGAATAAGCGTGTGGTGGCACTCTCTGCAGGCACAGCCGCAGTTCATCTTGGTTTGTTGGCTGCAGGCGTAGGTCCTGGTGATGAAGTGTGTGTGCAAAGTTTTACGTTCTGTGCATCTTCACACCCGATTACCTACCTTGGTGCAACACCTGTATTCATTGACTCAGAGAAGGACACATGGAACATGGACCCAGAGTTGTTGGAAGAAGCTATAAAGGATAGAATTGCAAAGACGGGAAAGAAGCCTAAGGCCATCGTTCCTGTGGCACTCTACGGTATGCCCTACAAGATGGATCGTATCATGGAGATAGCCAACAAGTATGACATTCCAGTTGTTGAGGATGCGGCTGAGGGATTTGGCTCTAAATACAATGGCCAGGTGCTTGGTACATTTGGTAAGTACGGAGTACTCTCTTTCAATGGCAACAAGATGATTACCACCAGTGGCGGTGGCGCCTTGATTACTGCCAACGAGGATGAGTGGCGAGAAATCATGATGTACGCTACACAATATCGTGAAAGCTATCCCTACTATCAGCATGAGAAGATTGGCTACAACTATCGTATGTCTAATATCTGCGCTGGTATTGGCCGTGGTCAAATGACCATTGTTAATGAACATATTGCTCACCATAAGAAGGTGCAAAAGCTTTATGAAGAGTTATTAAAGGACGTGAAGGGTATTACTGTTCACAGCCAGCCTGCTACGGGAGAATATGACTCAAATTACTGGCTTTGCACTATGACCATTGATCCTGACGTAAAGGTCAAAAGTCAGGAGAACGCCTATAAACAGGTAATTACTGGTGCTGTTGGTGGTGCTGCTGGTGTTATCCATGCCGCATCAAGTGCCGTTACCGATTGCCAGCCTAACGATAATGTTGAGGCAATGCGTATGGGCTTGGACGCTTTGAATATAGAAAGCCGTCCACTTTGGAAACCCATGCACAAGCAGCCCGTCTATAAGAATGCCCCTGCATACGTTAATGGTGTTTCTGAAGACCTGTTCAAGGTGGGTATGTGTTTGCCTGCTGGTCCGTATGTGACCGAAGATGACGTGCGTTTCATTGTTGAAGCTATCAAGAGTCTTATTGTAGAGTAATGAGTAAGCCGTTAATATTCATTGGTGGAGGAGGACATTGCAAGTCCGTTATGGATGCGGCTGAGAGTGCTGGCCATAGCATTCTTGGGGTGCTGGATGTGACGGAGAATGTTGGTAAGGAAATACTCTCTACCAAGATTATTGGCACAGATGAAGACATACCTGCTTACGTTGATAAGGCAGAATTTGTCATCACTGTTGGTTTCATCAAGAATCCCGCAGTTCGCATCAAGCTATACAATAAGGTAAAGGAAGCAGGTGGGAAGTTCGCTACAATCATAGCTTCTACTGCATACGTTTCTAAATATGCTGAAATAGGAGAGGGAACGGTGGTACTTCATCAAGCTTTTGTAAATGCTGGTGCCAAGGTGGGTAAAAACGTTATTCTGAACACTGCCACCAACATTGAGCACGATGCTGTTATTGGCGACCACTGCCATATTTCAACAGGAACTATGGTCAATGGTGAGTGTAAGGTAGGTGAACGTTGTTTTATTGGAAGCCAGTCTGTTCTTGCCAACTGCATTACCGTGGGCGATGATATTATTGTAGGAGCAGGTTCTTTTGTAAGAAAGAGCATTTCTGAAAAGGGAATCTATTCCGGCAATCCAGCGATATTAAAGGTTAAGGCTAAGGTTTTGTAATTGTCAATTTTCAATTCTCAACTTTCAATTAACATGAAACATGTTACAGTCATAGCGGAGGCTGGTGTGAACCATAACGGTTCCATTGAACTGGCAAAGCAACTGGTTGACAAAGCTGTTGAGGCTGGTGTGGACTACATCAAGTTTCAGACCTTCAAGGCTGCAAAACTTGTCACCAAGGCTGCAAAGCAGGCGGAATACCAACAAAAGAACATCGGAAAGGAAGGTGATAGCCAGTACCAGATGCTGAAGAAACTAGAATTGTCGCCTAAAGACCACGAGGTGCTGATTGCCTATTGCAAAGAGAAAGGCATCAAGTTCTTCTCCACGGCCTTTGATTTTGATAGCATTGAATATCTGCATTCTCTGAATCTTGGTTTGTGGAAGATTCCTTCAGGTGAAGTGACCAATTATCCTTTCTTGAAACGGGTAGCTGCTTATAATGATAAGACTATCCTCAGCACAGGTATGTGCGATATGAGTGACGTTCGTGCAGCAGTTGATGCTTTGTATAAGAATGGATTATCCAAAGAGAATCTTATTCTGCTCCATTGCAATACGGAATATCCCACACCATTTGAGGATGTGAACCTCAAGGCAATGGATGCACTTCGTAAGGAGTTTGGCGTTGAGGTGGGCTATAGTGACCATACCAAGGGTATTGAAGTTCCCATTGCTGCTGTAGCACTTGGCGCTACGGTCATTGAGAAGCACTTCACGCTTGACCGCAATATGGAAGGTCCAGACCATAAAGCCAGTTTGGAACCTGATGAGTTGAAGGCTATGGTAAGTGCCATCCGGAATATTGAGAAGGCAGTTGGTGGTGATGGAACCAAGCATATAAGTGATAGTGAGCGAAAGAACATTGCCATTGCACGTAAGAGCATTGTTGCTGCCAGAGACATCAAGAAAGGTGAACTGCTTACAGAAGAGAATCTGACAGTAAAGCGTCCTGGAACGGGTATTTCACCTATGCGTTGGGAAGAAGTTGTGGGTACGAAAGCAATAAAGGACTTCTCTGAGGAAGATCTCGTAGAGATTTAATTTTCAATTTTCAACTTTCAATTTTCAATTCGTGAAACGTAAAGTTTGTGTAGTTACAGGAACCCGGGCAGAATATGGGCTGCTTTGCAGACTGATGCGCTTGATTCAAGAATCACCAGACACACAGTTGCAGGTGATAGCCACTAATATGCACCTCAGTCCAAAGTACGGTAACACCTATCAGGAGATTGAGAAGGATGGTTTCACCATTGACTGCAAGATACCATTATTGATGAGAACGCTGAAGATAATGCAGTAACAACCGTAAAGTCAATGGCAACGGCACTTTCTGGTTTTGCTGATGCATACAATACATTGAAGCCGGAGTTGGTAGTTGTTCTTGGTGACCGCTATGAGATACTTGCTGCAGCAACTGCTGCTCTGATAGAGCGTATTCCTATTGCACACCTTCATGGAGGGGAGGTAACCGAAGGAGCTTACGATGATGCTATCAGGCATTCCATCACTAAGATGAGTCACCTGCATTTCACTTCTACGGAAGAGTATAGAAAGCGTGTGATTCAATTGGGAGAGCAACCTGACAGAGTTTTCTACGTGGGAGCACCTGGCGTAGAAAACATTAAGAAGTTCCCGTTGATGAGTAAAGAAGAGGTTGAAGGATCTGTCAACTTCAAATTGGATGAGAATACCATTTTGGTGACCTACCATCCAGTAACCTTGGGTGAACATACCGCAGAGAAGGACATTAAGGAGTTTATTGGTGCTTTGGAAGAGCGCAAGGATTTGCGAGTGTTCTTTACCATGCCCAACTCAGATACAGGTTCGCAGGCTATTGTATATGCTATCAATAAGTTTATTGCAAATAACCCAGATAGATCCATCGCGTATAAGTCTCTTGGAATTAAGCGTTACCTATCTGTGATGAAATATGCTGGTGCTGTGGTCGGAAATTCTTCCAGTGGATTGCTGGAGGTTCCTTCCTTTGGCATTCCTACACTGAATATTGGTGATAGACAAAAGGGACGAATGGCAGCAGATAGCGTATATAACTGTGAGACAGATAAGGAATCTATCTTGACAGGTTTGGATGTGATTATGTCGCCTGCCTTTAGGAAAAAAGCAGCTGAAACACATAATCCTTACGAGAAGGCAAATACAGCGGAAGAGATATTCAAAGTGATAAGTACCTATCCGCTGGAAAAGTTGAAACAAAAACATTTTTATAATTTATAAGTTTTATGTACAAAGGCAAAAGAATTTTGGCTATTATTCCTGCCCGTGGCGGCAGTAAAGGTCTTCCTGGAAAAAACATACGCGAGTTATGCGGAAAACCGCTCATCGCGTGGTCTATTGAACATGCCCAGAAGAGCAAGTATGTAGATGAGATTTTCATCTCGACAGATAGTCAGGAAATAGCAGATGTGGCAGAGAAGTATGGTGCACCGTGCCCTGAACTCCGTCCTGCTGAACTGGCCCGTGACACCGCTCCCTCTTCGGAGTTTATTGTTTACACTTTAAATAAGATGAAGAATGAAAACAAGCCGTTTGACTACTTCATTTTGTTGGAGCCTACTTCTCCACTTCGTGATGTAGAGGATGTGGATAAATCTATTGAAATGTTGATAGACAGCCCTGAGAGTGAAAGTTGTGTGGGTGTTGCAATGTCTGGAACGGTACATCCTGCCTTTATGGTTGTGATAGGTAAGAATGGCTATTTGGAAGCATTGGAGCCAGACAAGCAAACTTTAAGAAGACAAGACCTCCCAGATGTTTATTTCTTCGAAGGTAGTGTTTATGTGAGCAATGTAGAGGCCTATCTCCAGAAACGAACCTTCTATCACGACAAGACTCTTCCTTACATAGTACCAGAATGGAAGAGCCACGAGGTGGATGATTTTGTTGATTTCACTATCATTGAAGCTATTATGAAACTTAAGTTAAACGGATATTTTAATAACAAATAAATATGAAAAAGATTGATATTACGAAGACCGGTAAAGGCCAGCTTCTTTATAAAGAGGCAAAGAAAATCATTCCTGGCGGTTGCCAGCTTCTGTCAAAAAGACCCGAAAAGTTTGTTCCTGAGTTTTGGCCTGCATATTACGACAAGGCTAAAGGTTGTAAGGTATGGGATCTTGACGGCAACGAATACCTTGATTTCAGCACGATGGGTATTGGTGCCTGCACCATTGGCTATGCAGATGAAGAAATAGATGCAGCCGTGAAAGCTGCTATTGATAAAGGCAGCATGTCTTCATTGATGGTTCCCGAGGAGGTTGAATTAGCTAAATTACTATTGGAATTACATCCCTGGGCAGATATGGTTCGCTATGCAAAGGGCGGTGGTGATGCTATGGCAGTTGCCGTGCGTATTGCGCGTGCCGCTACCAAGAAGGACATTGTCCTGTTCTGCGGCTATCATGGTTGGCATGACTGGTATCTCTCCGCTAACTTGGCAGACAATGCCGCTTTGGATGGTCAGTTAATGGCGGGGTTAAGCCCTGTAGGTGTTGCTCGTGGTCTGAAGGGTACTTCTAAGCCGTTCTACTATAATAACAAGCAGGAGTTTTTGGAGTTGGTTGAAAAATACGGTGACCAGATTGGTGCTGTCGTTTTGGAGGCATCAAGAAATATGACACCTGAAACAGATTTCTTTGCAACCATTGAACGTGAGACCCAGCGTCTTGGAGTTCCTCTTATCATTGACGAGGTGACCAGCGGTTTTCGTATGAACTGCGGTGGCGCATGCGAATACTTCGGTATTCATCCTGATATGGCCGTGTTTGCTAAGGGTATGGGTAACGGCTATCCTATTGCTGCAGTTATCGGTAAGGAGAAGTTTATGGATGCCGCCCAGGAAAGTTTCATTAGCTCAACTTTCTGGACAGAGCGTGTAGGATTTGCTGCTGCCATTGCTACCATCAAGAAGATGAAGCGTGAGAATGTTCAAGATCACATGGTAAAATGCGGAAAGCAAGTACAGGAAGGCTGGACAGCATTAGCCAAGAAACATGGACTTGATATTCATATTAGCGGTATCTACCCTCTCAGCCATATCTCATTTACTGCAGCTCCGGCTGAACTGAAGACCCTCTTCACCCAGGAAATGCTGAGAAGAGGATTCATTGCGAGCGATGCTTACTATGCAAGCTATGCTCACAAGGAAGAGCATATGAAACAGTATCTTGAGGCTGTTGATGATGTGTTCGCATTGATGGCAAAGGCTATTAAAAATGGTAACTATGCCCAGTTGCTGGAAGGCCCGGTTGCTCATGGTGGTTTTGCCCGTCTCGCTTAATATTCATAGTCTGGTGGTGGGACTACCATCACCAGACATTAATTCTAAAACTTATGCTTAGTAATAAAGTAGTTATTGTCATCGGAGGCGGTGGTCTTATCGGACGCGAGATTGTCAAAGATGCCGTTAAAAAAAATGCTTTAGTTGTTAATTGTGATATTGCCTTTGATACCGATTGGGAAAAAGGTACATATCATTTGGATGTTACCTCCACCGAAGCAATTGATAAATTGATTGCTGATGTAGTAGAAAAGTATGGCCGCATTGATGGGCTTGTTAATAGTGGTTATCCTCGTACAAAAGACTGGGGTGCTTTCTTTGAAGATATTCCCATTGAGTCTTGGAGGAAGAATGTGGAGTGGCAATTGAACAGTTGCTTCTATCTTTGTCAGAAGACGCTGGAAGTGATGAAGAAGCAGAAATCAGGATCCATCGTGAACTTTGGCTCTATCTATGGTGTGGTAGGTAACGATTTTACCATCTATGAGGGTTATGGAGGTACATCACCTGCAGCTTACCCTGCTATCAAAGGGGGAATTATTAATTTCTCACGTTATCTGGCTTCCTATTTTGGAAAATATGGTATACGTGTTAATGTGGTTTCGCCTGGCGGTATAATTGACAAGCAACACCCTTCGTTTATCGAACGTTATAGTGAGAAATCACCATTAAAGCGACTTGGAAGACCAGAAGAAGTGGCTCCCGCAGTCAGTTTCCTCCTATCTGATGAAGCTTCTTTTATCACAGGGCATAATCTAATGGTAGATGGTGGTTGGACAGCCATCTGATATAAAATTATATGAATATGACATTCGATTTTGAGAAAACAGTACTGGATGCCCTGATTGCGCTGGAAGACACTCGGTACAATCAAACATTGTTCGTAACAGATGCAGAAGGTCGTTTTATCGGAACACTTACTGATGGAGACATACGTCGTTACCTGATAGCAGGAGGCCAACTTCAGGATTCTGTGGAGAAAGCTGTTCACAGAAATCCAGTTACTGTTTGCTCAGATGACCCGATGCTTCTTTCTAAGTTGAAGGAATACCGGCACTCCAAAATCAAATCCGTTCCTTGTGTTGACCAGAGCGGTCATATTCTTAAGGTATTTGATTTGGTGAATTACAAATCACATCTCCCCATCGATGCCGTCCTGATGGCAGGAGGCAAGGGCGAACGACTACGCCCACTGACAGAGAAAACCCCCAAGCCGCTTATCAAGGTTGGGGATAAATGCATCATTGACTATAATATTGACCGTCTGATTGAATACGGCGTAGAGCATATCAACGTGACGGTCAATTATCTGAAAGAACAGATAGAGGAGCATTTCAAGGAACCACGCAACGGTATTCAAGTACATACTGTTCGTGAGCCCAAGTTTCTGGGTACGATAGGCAGTATCCGTTTTGTTGAGGAGTTCAATAACGACACCATACTGGTGATGAATTCCGACCTTTTTACTAATATTGACTTTGAAGACTTTTACCTTCATTTCAAGGAGCATGGTGCCATGATGAGCGTGGCTTCCATTCCTTACAACGTGAGTATTCCGTTAGGCATCCTTGATTTGGAAGGGCGTAATATCAAGGGCTTGATAGAAAAACCCAAGTACAACTACTATGCAAATGGAGGTATCTATCTTATCAAGAAAGAAGCCCTTCAGTACATTCCTGAGGATGTGATGTTCCATTCCACCGATTTAATAGAGGCATTAATTGCGGCAGGAAAGACTGTTATTCGCTATCCTCTTAATGGGACATGGATAGATATTGGACAACATGCTGACCTGGCCAAAGCACAAGATTTGGTCAAACACTTGAAATAGAAGATTGCATCTGCTTTTCTTTATGAAAAAAGTAATCACTTATGGAACCTACGACTTGCTGCACCAGGGACATCTAAACCTGTTGCGGCGGGCAAAGGAATTGGGCGACTATCTGATAGTGGGCGTTACAAGCGATAGCTTCGATCGTGGTCGTGGGAAACTCAACGTACGCAATAATGTACTGGAGCGTGTTGAGGCAGTGAAGGCCACAGGGTATGCTGACGAGGTAATCATTGAAGACTATCTTGGACAGAAGATTGACGACATCCAAAAATACGATGTGGATATCTTTGCCATCGGAAGCGACTGGGAAGGGAAGTTCGACTATCTGAACGAGTACTGCAAAGTGGTTTATTTGCCTCGTACAGAAGGTATATCTTCCACAATGCTTCGTGCAGAGAGCCAGGATGTATTCCGCATCGGTGTTGTCGGTAGTGGCCGTATCGCCCACCGTTTTGTTCCGGAGACAAAGGTGGTGAATGGGGCAGAAGTGGTGGCTGTGCTGAACCCTGACAAGGAGAAGGCAGAGTCGTTCGCTAAGATGCACGGTCTTAAACCTTATACAGAGTTTGAGAATTTCATTCAAAATGTGGATGCGGTCTATATTGCTTCGCCGCACCTGTCGCACTATGACTATGCCAAGCGGTCATTGCTGGCTGGAAAGCACGTGCTTTGTGAGATCCCCTTTGTGTTGTCCAAAGAACAAGCACTGGGATTGTATCGACTGGCCGAAGAAAAGAACCTCGTGCTGATGGAAGCCAGCAAGACGGCTTACTGTCCTGCGTTTGGGCATATCGTAACGTTGGTGAAGAGCGGAATTATTGGCGATGTGGTGGATGTGAAAGCTTCGCTCAGTAAGATGGTGCCGCCTCCAACACGAGAGTTGGATGCAGCCCAAGCCGGTGGTGCTATGACTGAGCACGCACCGCTGACGCTGATGGCCATCATCAAGTTGCTGGGCATTGACTGGAAGGATGTGAACTTCCACAGCCGGATGGAGAACGGAGTGGACATCTACACTAAAGGCGTGCTGAACTATCCGCACGCCACTTCTTCATTCACGTTAGGCATTGGCGTGAAGACAGAAGGTAATTTGGTAATATCTGGAACCAAGGGCTATATCTATGTTCCTGCTCCTTGGTGGCTGACCGACTTCTTTGAGGTGCGTTATGAAGACCAGACCAA
>Ga0247610_10004129_pt1 | contig 15610 bp, 11 predicted proteins | sample 174DNAGHGhighgp2_FD_193483 | JGI IMG/M metagenome (GOLD analysis project Ga0247610, IMG submission 193483) | Sheep rumen microbial communities from Palmerston North, Manawatu-Wanganui, New Zealand - 1742 DNA GHGhigh gp2 | ecosystem: Host-associated > Mammals > Digestive system > Stomach > Rumen... | reverse complement strand
CATTCAAACGGAAAATTCCTTCTTACTGGCGAATACCTCGTCCTGAAAGGTGCGTTGGCTTTGGCGTTGCCGTTGAAATTGGGACAAAACCTATCTGTAGAGACGCGCCATGGCACGTCTCTACAACGGGACGCCCACAAACCTGATGGACATTGGTTTTCGGTCACCTTGAACCCCAAAACCCTTGACATCGTAAATTGTGATGACCCATCCAAGGCAGAAAAACTGGCGCAAATTCTAAAAGCCGTTAGAATCTTGAACCCCGATGCGTTTAACGAGGGGGTGTGTTTTGAGACTCATTTGGATTTCGACCCGAATTGGGGCCTCGGAAGCAGTTCCACCCTGATTGCCAACCTCGCGCGATGGTCCAACGTGAATCCTTACGAATTGCTGAAACTGACCTTCGGCGGCTCGGGTTATGATATCGCTTGTGCGACGGCAGAAGGGCCAATTTATTATCAACTGGCTAGTCTGGATTGCTTCGTTCCTCGCAATGACGCAAAGCGACAGTCAGAGACGACCCCAAAAGTTGAACCTATAGACTTCAACCCGCCTTTTGCCGACCACCTCTTTTTCATCTATCAAGGTCAAAAACAAAGTTCATCCAAGGAAATTAAGGCATTTTTGGAGAAGACAAATCCTATTGATTTACAGAATGATATAAATGCTGTTTCGGAAATCTCCCGCGCTGTGCCAAAATGCCAAACTTTGGATGAGTTTGCACTGCTCATGCAATGCCACGAGCGCATCATTGCCCGCTGTATCGGCCAGGAACCCGTACAAAAGCGTTTCCCCGACTTCGAAGGCGTTTTGAAATCCTTAGGGGCTTGGGGCGGCGATTTTATTTTGGCTGCAACGGAATGGTCTGAAAATCAGGTGAGAGGATACTTTAGAAATAAAGGCTTAGATGTTGTTTTTGGTTATAAGGAGATGGTGTTATAAAGAGTTTTCCTATCTTCGCGGCATAAAACAACAAGCATGGAAAAGATTTGGTTGAATGAAGCCTTCAAAGGCGAGGTGCCGAGTGACTTTCAAGGCCGTGTGGGCTGGCAATGCCCATCGAATATTGCCTTGGTGAAATATTGGGGCAAACGAGGCAAACAACTCCCTCATAATCCGTCGATTAGCTTCACCTTGTCGGAATGTCGCTCCGAGACATTTATCGAGTTTGAAAAAGCTGAGCATTTTGGTTTTAGGTTTTTCTTCGAAGGCAAGGAAAATCCAGTATTTGGCGCAAAAATCGAGAGGTTTTTGCTTGAAAATCAAGCGTTTTTTCCGTTTATCAACCAATTGAATCTGAAAGTTGAGAGCCGAAACACCTTCCCACATTCTTCGGGCATCGCTTCCTCGGCTTCGTCGATGAGCGCGTTTGTGATGGGACTGATAGAGCTTGAATCCCTATTGGTCGGCCTTTCGACAAGCTCAAGGGCCTTGGTCGACTCGGTCCCTGAGCCTGCGGTTGCTGAGCACTGTCGAAGCATCGAAGGGCCGATTAATCTGCAAAAGGCTTCCTATTTCTCTCGTTTGGCCTCGGGCAGTGCGGCTCGTTCAGTATTTCCGAAGATGGCCCTTTGGGGTGCAACGGAATGTTATCAAGGCAGTTCCGACGAATATGCTGTTTCACTCGAAAACGACATTCATCCGATTTTCAAGTCTTTCCACGACAGCATTTTGATTGTCAGTGGAGAGACCAAATCAGTTTCGAGTCGCGCAGGTCATGCGCTGATGGAAGGAAATCCTTACGCCTTGGCACGTTATTCGCAAGCCAATGAAAATATCAAGAACTTACTTGTAGCATTAAAGTCTGGCGATTTGGACACCTTTATTAATATCACCGAATCAGAGGCACTGCAACTCCATGCTTTGATGATGTGTTCCAATCCATCTTATATTTTGATGAAACCCAACACGTTGCAACTCATCAACCAAATTCGTCTCTTCCGTGAGGAAACCCATATCCCACTTTGCTTCACATTGGATGCTGGTCCAAACGTGCATCTGCTTTATCCCGAAAGCGAATCAGAAGCTGCTGGGGAATTCATAAACATTGTTTTATCGTTTTATTGCGCTGATAACCATTGGATTGATGATGTTGTTGGCGATGGACCGAAAACTTTGTTGCCATGAGGGAACGGTATTATAGCAAGGTGATTCTTTTCGGCGAGTATTCGATGATATTCGACAGTACCGCATTGATGGTACCGCTGAGGCAGTTTTCGGCGCAATGGCGTTTTGCTTCGCATTTGTTGGCGCAAGGTTCGGCTGCTTCCAACGCTAGTCTGCAACGCTTTGCCGACTATCTTTCCACTTTGGATGGCATGAAGGATAACTTTGATTTACAAAGGTTTAACCATGATTTGTATTACAACCTCTTTTTAGATTCCAACGTGCCTTCGGGTTATGGTTTGGGCAGTTCGGGAACCTTGGTGGCTGCCGTTTACGATGCCTACGCCAAGCAAAAATCCGATGACTTGCTTGCACTGAAGACCTTGTTTGGCCAGATGGAGAGTTTTTTCCATGGCAGCAGTTCCGGCATCGACCCATTGCAATGCTATGTGGGCAAGCCGTTCAAAATCACGCCTAAGGAAGTGCAAATCCTTTCTGACGATTTTCTCCAAAAAGGCATTAATATCTGCTTGATTGACACAAAGATAAAAAGCAATACCAAGCCTTTGGTCGAGCATTTTAAGAAGCAGCGTCTGGATCCGAGTTTCGGCAATCGCTTTCAAAAGGAATACACACCTCAAGTGAAATCTTGTATTGACTCGATGATTCAAGGAGATAAAGACCTGTTTTTTAAGTCCTTAAATCTGCTTACCAAAGGCCAATTGGAATTTCTTCGCCCGATGATTACCAGCAACACTTTGGACCTTTTCACCACCGATTATGATTTCCATTTCGGCGTAAAAATCTCAGGTTCTGGTGGCGGTGGCTATGTCTTGGGATTTACTGATGACTTGGAAAAAGCCTCCAATTTGCTTTCTGATTTCGATGTCATTTGGCTGTGATGTCTGAGGATGTAAGCGTCGTTTCGGTGGCTAGTGCCGCTGACAAAACAATTTTTCCTGCAAATCAGCGTTAAAACTCAGTAATTTCGTAATTTTACCGCCCAAATTGCAACAATATGAACAGAATCAAGACTTATGCTTTATTGATATTGTCGGCTTTTGCCACTTCGTTTGCCTTTGCGCAAAATGGCGTTTCCATTGGCAGCTGGCGCACCCACTTGCCCTACCAAAAGGTCATTGCCGTTGAACCCGTTGGACAAAAGGTTTTTGCAGCCACCAACTACGAGGTTTTCTATTATGATAGCGAGGACAATTCAATCCATATCCTCAACAAAATCAATGGTTTGTCCGATGTCGGTATCAGCACGATGGGCTATTGTGAAAGCCAGCGCAAGTTGCTTGTAGCCTACACCAACGCCAACATCGACCTGATTGACGCTCAAGGCTATATCAGCAACATGAGCGACATCAAGGACAAGAATATCATGGGCAACAAGAGCATCAACAATGTCTTTTTCGATGGCGATTTGGCATATATGGCTTGTGGCTTCGGCATTGTGGTGTTCGACCTAAAGAAAGAAGAAGTAAAAGATACTTATTATATTGGTAATCAGGGTAATGCGGTCAATGTCACGGATGTTGCCATTTTCAATGGACGCATTTATGCCTCGACTGATGATGGTGTTTATTACGCCTCGCAAACCGCTCCCAATCTGGCCAATTATGCAGCTTGGACCTTCGATAGCAGCTTGATTCATCCCCATTTGGCTTATACTGAGATGGCGGTATTCAGCAACCGGCTTTTCCTCAACTATGATGGCGGCTTCGACCAGGACACGTTATTTGTCAACAATGGCAGCAGTTGGGGCTATTTTGAAAAGGAAAACGTCAGCCAAAAACTCGACCTGCGCCCTTATTCCGACCGTCTGGTGATTTCCAACCGCTACAGCGTGAAAATCTATGACACCAATCTCAACCTGACGCAAACCATCAGTTCGCCTGGTGGCAACATTGAGCCGCAAGCTGCTGCCATCGACCATAGCAATGTCTATTGGATTGGCGACCTTCGTCGTGGACTCATCAAGACTGCCGATGGGTGGAATAATATGGATGTGAAGCCCAATGGTCCTTTCTCTAGTAATGTTTTTGAGTTGCAAGCTTGCGGCGATCAAGTGTGGATTGCCACGGGCGGTCATGCACCCAACTGGGGCAAACGCTATATGCACGACGGTGTGGCCCGCTTCGACGGACAATGGACCATCTTTAACAATTCGACGATGGATGACTTTGCGCCGTTCACCGATTTTGTTTGCACCGCTACAAATCCCCAAGACCCGTCTGTGACTTACGTAGGCACATGGGGCTATGGTGTCTTGAAGTTGAAAGACAATGAGTTGGTGGAGGTGTATAACGCTGACAACAGCACCCTCGATTATTGGTTGGCTGAGCCTTCAAAAATCAATATCAGCGGCTTGGGCTTCGATAGCAAAGGCAATCTTTGGGTCGCCAACACGAGCACCAATTGCCTGCTTTCAGCTATGGAACCCAACGGCACTTGGCACGCCTTTAATCTTGGAGGCACCCATAGCGGCATCGACATCGGCGTGATGGTCATCGACAAGAACGACTATAAATGGATCATTACCCGTGGCGGTGAATTACTCGTCTTCAACGATGGTGGCACTTTAGACAATACCTCTGACGACCGCGTGGTTCAGCTCAACAAGGGTGTTGGCACGGGTGGTCTCACGGGAACAGCCAATTGTCTCGCTGTCGACCACGATGGCAAGGTGTGGGTAGGAACCACTGATGGACCTTGCTTTTTCGCCGACTCGCGCCGTCTTTTCAGCGAAACGGGCTACGATGCTGACGTGATCTGGGTGCAGCGCAACGACGGCACTCAGCAGAAAGACCCACTCTTCAAGGGTTCGAGTGTGCTGTCGATGGCTGTTGATGGTGCCAATCGTATTTGGTTTGGCCTCGAGTCGGGCGTGAGCCTTATGTCGTTTGAATTGAAACCCACAGAAATCGTTTCGTTCAACACCGATAACAGCCCCTTGTTTGAAAACTCGGTCACCACTATGGCTATCGCCAAGGACGGTGAGGTGTTTTTCGGCACGGCTTCGGGTGTCATTTCCTATCGTGGCGAGTCGTCGACTCCCGACCCGATCATCAGCGATGTGGTGGCCTATCCCAATCCTGTACGTCAAGGCTACACGGGCTATGTGGGCATCAAAGGCTTAGTGGCTAATTCGTTGGTTAGGATTACCACTGTTGACGGGCAGTTCGTTACCCAATTGATGAGTGAAGGCGGTCAGGCCGTGTGGGACCTTACCACTGTTGACGGGCGCAAAGTCAGCCCTGGCATCTACTTCATTTACACCAGCACCAAAGACGGCAACGACCGCTTTGCCACCAAGATTCTGGTTCTCGACTGATGGACGACAAAATTGAAGGTATCGTCTTGCAATCCTTACGCTATGGCGACAGTAGCTTGATTGTCAAAGTGTTGACCCGTAGTCATGGCCTGCGTTCGTATATGGTGAAAGGGGCTTTCAACCGCACGGCTAAAAATCGCGTGGCCTTGTTCCAAAACCTGAATATGATTCGCTATGTTGAAGCAGGTATCCCGAAACAGGCCACATTGGGTTATCTGAAAGATGTGCAATTGGGTTGCGTATATCATAGCCTGCCTTTCGAAATGCGCAAAAGTGCTATCATGATGTACGTCAGTGAATTGCTGTCGAAAACCATTACTGAGCAGGAACAAAACGAGCCGCTTTACGATTTCGTTTCACGTTCTTTGCAATGGCTCGACCTTGTGGAAGCTGACTATGCCAACTTTCCTTTGTTTTTCACGCTTGAGTTGACGCGCCATTTGGGTTTCTATCCCAAATCGAATGCCTCGGAAGGCTATTGTTTCGACATGATGGAGGGGCAGTTTGCCCATGACTATCCTGTGCACCCCTATTATTTCGATGCTGCCAACGCATCGTTGCTGGCTCGAATGTTGGACCTTAGCATCGAAGAAGCCTGCCGAATGTCGCTTAATGTGGGACAAAGGCGCGAGTTGCTTGACGGACTCATCATCTTCATGCGGCTTCATGCACCCGTGATGAAAGGCTTCCATTCGCATGAGGTGCTCCGCGATGTGTTGGCATGAAAAAAGCCAGCCCCAACGAATCGGGACTGGCACAAAAAAACCATGAAACAATTACTCTACTTCTTCTTTATCTTAGTTCAAGTGAGGTTTGTCCGATAAGCTTGCCGCCCTGTTCGTAAACGTCGATGAAATAATAACCGGGGCGGAACTCGATGTTGTCGGGCTTAGCGTAGTAGGCGCGCACAGGCGTTTCCTTGCCTTCGTAGTTGATGCGCACCTTTTCTGTGAATTGCAGTGTTTGGCCATCGGAGGTAAACGAATACTCATCGCCGCTACCCTTGGTGATGACGGTCTTGGTGGGGTCGGCAATACGGATGTAGATGGTCTTGGTGCCGTTCTCAATCAAGTCGTTTTCGGCGATGACGAAGTCAACCTTGATGCGTTCAGCGCGATTGGCGCGGTCGGTAGTGGCTTCCTTGCCGCTGCCCTTGAAGCGCACGCCGGAAGCGGTGCAGTTGCGGGCTTTCATTGTGGCGGCCGCGTTCATCTTGTTGGACAGTTCGTCGTTTTGGCGTGTGAGGGTGGTGTTTTGGCGGCGCTCGTTTTGGTATTCCTCACGGATGCGCTCATTTTCGGCCACCAGCTCACGGTTGACGGTATAGAGTGAGTCCATCTGGCGAACATAATTCTGCGAAATGGTTTGCAGTGAGGCCAGTTTCTTCTTGATACGGTTGTAGTCCCATTGCGAATCCAGAAGGCGCTTGATTTCGACGGCATCGGCTTGGATGATGCTGTCTTTCTCTGCCAGTTCAAGGCTCAGTTCGCCATAGCTTTCCTTTAGTTCGTTGTGGACACGCATCAGACTGTCGACCTCGGTTTGGAAGTCGATGCGTTGCAATTCCTTTTCGGCCTCCAGGTCCTTCAAGTCGCTCTTGATGTTGGCGTTCTTGACGGCGAGGACGATGACAAACACTAATGCGATCAACAACGCCGCAAGGATGGCGTAAAGCAAGGTGTTATTGCCGCTTTTCTTTTTTTCAGTGTTCATGGTGGTGTGTTTTGTTTATTCGATGCAAAAATAGGAATAATCTTGTAAAGTCAAGCTGTTTTTGTCAATAGTTAATGGGTTTGTCGGTTTGAGGCTCCTCGACAGGCTCCACTTTGGCTCTTGCAATGCTGACGGGGACCACCTGCCCGACCGATTCGATGTAGACAACAAGGCGGCGTTTGTTGTTGACGCAGACCAGCCGTCCCATCAAGCCCTGCAGAGGTCCGTTGGTAATCCTGACCCTTTGGCCCACTTTGAGGTCGTCGTTATTGTTCCTAGCTTGTTCATCCTCCAATGGGTCGTCGATGTATTTCTTGATGGCGACAATCTGGTTGTCGGGCACGATGACGGCCTTATGTTCGAAGGTGACGAACCGTACCACGCCGTACACGTTGAGAATGTCGTAGTATTGTCGTAGGCTGCTGTGGACGAAGACATACGACTTGAACAGAGGCTCTTCAATCTTCTTGCGACGGTCGCTCCACTGTTTGATGCGGGTAATCAATGGCAGATAGGCTTCCACCCCCATCTCTTCAAGTTGAGTCAGCACCTTGCGTTCGGAGCGCGACCTGACGTAGAGGGCATGCCAATGCTTTGCGTCGAAGTCGATTTTTTCAGGCTCTTTGTCTATCATTTCTGCGTTGACTTGTGGCGGTAGTGTTTTTTCTTGCCTTCAGTATCTTCGCCATAATAATCGCTATCATAGCCATAACCATAGCCATATCCGTAACCATAGCTATACTTGCCATATCCGTAGCTCTTGCCGGTTTCCACACCATTGATGACGATGGCAATACTGATGTTGCGATCCTCGAGGTCCTTGATGACACTGCCGAAGATGTTCTTGTTGGTATGGCCTTGGCGTACGATGAAGATATTGGCGTCGGAGTAGCGCATCAGCAGGAAAGCGTCGGTGACGAGGCCCAATGGCGGTGTGTCGATGACGATGTAATCGTAGCGTTTCTTGAGTTCGTCAAACAGTTCGGTACATTTGTCGGAGGCAATCATTTCGGCCGGGTTGGGAGGGATAGGGCCACTCGGGATGACGTCTAAGTTGGGCAACACCCTCGTGTTTTGGATGATGTTGTCGATACTTTCTTGGTTGGAAAGGAAACTGCTCAGACCTACGTTGTTGGTGATGCCAAATTCTTGGAACAGCTTGGGTTTACGCATGTCGAAACCGAGCAACACGGTCTTCTTGCCATAGAGGGCATAAATGGAGGCAACATTGATGCTGTTGAAGGTCTTGCCTATGTCTGGAGTATCGCCTGTGACGAGAATGACGCTTTGTGGCTTACCTTGCGTGATGTATTCGATATTGGTTCTGATGGAGCGGAACGACTCGGCAATAGGCGACTTGGGGTTGTTGATGACTACAAGCGGGTTCTTGTCGCTGGTTTGGGCCACAGTGCCGATGATGGGGAATCGCGTCAGCTTTTCGACATCTTTGCGATCGGTAATGCTTGTGTTGAAGAAATTCTTCAGGAAGAGATACAAAGCCGGGATGAGCAAGCCGAGAATGAAGGCAACGAGCATGTTCATTGCATTCCGTGGTGCAACCCTGACGGTCTTTTCGATACGGGCTTCATCCAAGATTTCATTGTCAGGCGTGTTGGAAGCACGGAGGATTTGGGCTTCGGCGCGACGTTGCATCAAATATTTATAGGTGTCGTCGGTGAATTGGTAATTTCGTTGGTAATTGATGAGTTCCTGTTGCTTGGCAGGGAGTTTCTTCGACTCCGCTTCGAGGGCGCCAATGCGGCGGTCGATTTCGTTGAGGCTCATCCTGGCGTTTTCAACGAGGTTGTTGATGGTTTCAAGCAGGGCTTTCTTTGTGGTGAGGATTTGTTCGTTGAGTTTCACGATTTGCGGGTGTTGCTCGGTTTGGGTGAGCAATTGGGTGGCCTTGTTCTGCGAAAGCATGACGAGGTCGCGGGCCAATTGGTTGAGCAGCGGGTCGTTGATCCCCATCGTGCTGGGTGCAGCAAGGTTCTCAGGGTCGTTTATTTGTATCTTGATATAATCTTGCATACGTGTGTAAATCTTCACATTGACGGCCATGTCGGCTCTTTCTTTGGAAAGGGTTTGCAGGTTGGTATAAACCTGATTAGCTTGCAGGTCGAGGTTCATCAGGTCGTTTTGTGTGCGGAAGTCTTTCAGTTCGGTTTCGGCTTGGGTCAACGACTCTTGGATGTCTTTCAACTCGTTGTCGATGAATTGGATGGTGTTTTCCGAAACGAGGTTTTTCTTTTCAAGGCCACGGGTGACATATTCATACATCAACATGTTGACGAACTCGACAATTTTCCGTTTGTTGGTGCCGCTCATGGTCACGGCAGCTACCGACGATTGTTTGCTTGTGGGTGCCACCGAGAAGCTGCTCATCTGTCTATTAAGGCTCGGATAGCTATTGAGCCAGAAGGAGAGTTTACGGGTGTTGTCGGTCTCTGGATTATATTTTTCGGCGGTCGTAATCCGAATGTGGTTGTAACCGTTGTCAATCCATTCGCCAAGATTGTATTCGCCGCTGATGTCGATTTTTTGGTCAGGGTTGCTTACTGTCGTTTGGCAAAGAAGATAATCGTACTTGGTGAGCGATTCACTGGTTCCATGCAGTGCCACCTTGCCATTTTCAAGGAAAGTCACGTCGTAAACCAAGCCAACGGCTTGCGGGAAACTGCGTTCGTATTCCACAACAAAGGGGGCGCTTTTGTAGAGTTCGACCGCGGAGAAACGGCTTTTTTCAATATAAGTCACTTCGAGTCCCATTTTCTTGATGACACGGTCGGTGAGGGAATACGACTTAAGGATGGCGATTTCGTTGTCGATGTTTTGGTAGTTGCCGAAGTTCATGGTGGTCATGATGGCCGTCGCGTCGTAGTTGCTTTGTCCTTCACTGATGAGCACTGTGCCTTGCGTTTGGTAGACGTTGGTTGAATAGCGATTGATGAAGAAACAGATGGCTAAGGCTGCTACAACAAAGATAACAAACAAATACCAATGAGTTAAAGCGGTATAAATCAATTGTTTGATATCGATACCTTGTTCTTCGTTATTGGCTTGTTGCGGGATATATGCTTTTTCGTTTGCCATGGTTATTCGAATTATTATTTTCCGTTAGATGAAGCAGTTCTGATGGTCAGGTATAAAGTCGCTGCGAGCGACAAGATAGAAAGAACGGTCGAGTAGGGGAAGGTAGTAAAGCCCCATTGCTTGATTTTCAGCGGCTCCACATAGATGATGTCGTTGGGTTTCAGGTAATAGTAAGGCGATTCAAGGATATCAGCCTGACCGAGGTTGATGGTGATGATTTCGGAGCCATTGTCGGTTTGTCTGATGATTCTCACCTCGTCGTTTTTGGCAAAGCTCGTCACGTTGCCCGCCATCGAAATAGCCTCAAATACATTGATTTGCGATTGGTAGACTTTATACATTCCGGGACGAGCCACCTCGCCGAGCAGGGTCAGGTTGAAGTTCGACAACTTGACGATGAGCATCGTTTCGTTGACGTATTTGTTCATTTCTTCCTGAAGTCTGTTTGTGGCTTCTTCAACGGTGAGGTTTTTCACTTCCACCTTGCCAACCAGCGGCAATTCAATACGACCTTCTTCATCGATAGTGTATGACTGGAGATAGATGCTGGCATCAGACGAAAGTTGCGTTGAACGGGTAGTCAGGTCTCCATTGATGGCGGCAGCGCCACGCTCATCGATGATGTTGATGGCACGAATGTAGAGGTTATCGCCAGGCTGCAATTTATAGGTGACGGTGCGGTCGTTGACGTACTCTTTTGAGATGTTTTGGGCAGCCATTTGGGCATTTTTCAACAAGAGCATTTTTTTCTGTGGAACGCATGAGGCCATCGCGATGACAAGCATCAGCAAGAGGATTCCCGATTTTTTCATAGTGAGTTTGTGTTGCATATTCAAGTTGTTTTGTTTCAATGGGTTATTTTTTGTTGTAAAGTGTAAGTGAATGCACACCGAGGATGGGCGTTATGGGCATCCTGTACTCGATTTGGAAGCGGTAGGTGCCGGGTTCGGTGATTTGCAACGACTTATTGATTGGCAAGTCAAAGGTATAGCACCCGTCTTTCAGCTCCGACTTCCATTGTCCGTCGGCATCTTTCAAGTCAAATTTGTAGCCTTTGCTGCGATAAGGCGTGTCGTTGGCATCAAAAATGGTGAAAACCAGCGAAATGTTATCGTATGCATATTTGTCGGTGAAACTGATGCGCAAGGCCAAATCGTAGGTGGTTGCTTTCTTAACCTCAATATCGTTTCTGACATAATCAAAACGCTCCCAAAGGGTTTCGTAAAAATCACGATGGATTAATTCGTTGTTGTTTTCCTTGTGGTTGCAACTGCACAAGAAAGCGCATAATATGACAGCAATGAGAATGTGTTTTTTCATTTCGATGAGGCCATAAAAACCGCGCAAAGATACGAAAAATTTTTTGCCATTGGCTGAAATGCCGCTTTTTCGTTGTAATGTGGAAGGTTTGGAAAAAAAATTACTTTGCCCCCTTGCAGGCTACCGAAAAAAACAAGTACTTTTGTAACTCACGATTTAGCCATGAAGAATAAGAGTAATAATTTGAGTAACAGGAAGTTGCTAGTGATGGGTGTGTTCATTACCGTGGGTGTGGTGTTTTTAATCAAGTTGTTTTCGCTCCAAGTTATCGACAAGCACTATAAGCAGTTGGCAGAGAATAATGCCTTGCGTTTTGTGACGCAATATCCTGCGCGAGGCAAGATTTACGACCGTAATGGCCAGCTTTTGGTGTTCAATGAGGCGGTTTACGACCTGATGGTCATCCCAAAGCAAGCCATGAAAAAGGACACCATCCATCCGTTCGACACGGCCACTTTCTGCCGCTTGTTGGGTATTACTCAAGAGTCATACGTTGAGCGCATGACCAAGGCCAAGAAGGAGTCCTATTTGAAGCCTTCACCTTTCGTTACGCAGATTTCCAAAGAAGATTATGCCCATATTGCCGAGGTGTTGCACCGCTATCCGGGCTTCTATTTCCAGACCCGCACGGTGCGCCATTATCCCAATGCGATTGCCGCCCACACTTTGGGCGACATCGGTGAGGTCGACAAGAAGGAAATCGAGCAAGACAATTATTACAAGCAAGGCGATTATATTGGAAAGTCGGGCATTGAGAAATCATACGAAAAAGAATTGCGCGGCGAAAAAGGCCTGAAAGTGATGATGGTCGACGTGCACAACCGCGTGATGGGAAGCTTCGACGACGGCTCGCTCGACCGTGACCCTGTGCCGGGCAAGGACATTTACCTTGGTCTCGATGCCGATCTGCAAGCTTATGGTGAGCAGCTGATGGTGGGCAAAATCGGTAGTATCGTTGCCGTTGAGCCAGAAACGGGTCAGATTTTGGCCTTCGTCACCAGTCCCACTTACGACCCCAACCTGCTCGTCGGGCGCGAGCGTGGCGCACATTACAAGGAACTTCGCGACGACCCAATGAAACCGCTCATCAACCGTGCCATCAGTGGTACCTACCCACCTGGTTCCACTTTCAAGACGGTTGTCGGTCTTATCGCCATGCAAAGCGGCAGCATCACGCCGGCCACTTGCTTCCACTGCAGCGGCCCAGGCTCGTTGCCTATCAAATGTACCCACCATCACGGTTCCAGTCCCGACTTCGCTAATGCCATCATGAACTCGTGTAACCCCTATTTCTATGAGTCGTTTAAGGCCACCATTAACAACTCCAAGTTTGGTGGCATCAAGGAGGGCTACCAATATTGGAAAGACATGACAGCCAAGATGGGTCTCGGCCACAAGTTCGGTACCGACATCCCCTACGAGCGCTCGGGCAATATCCCGTCGCGCGAGTATTACGACAGAATGTATAAAGACCAATGGAACTCGGTGACCATCCGCTCGTTAGGTATCGGACAGGGCGAGGTGCTCGTCACACCTTTGCAACTTTGCAATATCGCCGCCTTGATTGCCAACGAGGGCTATTACTATCCACCCCACCTCATCAAATGCTTTGGCGATTCCACTGCCATCCCCGAAATCATGACCACGAAGGTTGACCCTGGCATCGATCCGAAATACGTCAAGGTGATGAAAGCGGGTCTGCGCACCGTATTCAGCGGCCCGGCGGGTACGGCACGACGTTTTGAGATGAAAGACATTCCGCAATGCGGCAAGACAGGCACTGCCCAAAACCCGCACGGCAACTACCACTCCAACTTTATCGCCTTTGCCCCCGAAATAAATCCTAAAATCGCCCTTGCAGTGATTATCGAAAACGGAGGCTATGGTGCCACTTGGGCGGCTCCCATCGCCAGCCTGATGATAGAACACTACCTACGCGGCTATACCACGCGCGAAGAACTCGAGAAACGTATCATGGAAGGTCGCATTACCTATAAGAACGAGAGATGATTAACGACAACGACAGCAGAAACAAGATTATCGGAAAGATTGATTGGCCCATTGTGCTGATTTATTTGGCTTTAGTGCTTATTGGATGGTTTAGTATCTTTTCGGCGAAATACAACGAAGCCCACCCCAGCATTTTCGACTTCTCGATGGAATACGGCAAGCAGCTGATATGGATCGGCGCAGCTTTGTTTGTGGGCTTCATCATTTTGCTCATCGACGCGAAGTTTTTCAATGTGTTTTCGCTTTGGATATATATTGCCGTGCTTTTGTCGCTGGTGGCGGTGCTGGTGTATGGCAAAGCTACCAAAGGAGCTACTTCTTGGATTGAGTTTGGCTCAATCAAATTCCAGCCGTCTGAGTTTGCCAAAATGGCCACGGCCTTGGCTTTGGCGGGTTATCTCGACCGGTTGGACACCAATTTGAGCAAACGCAAGGACTGTATTGTGGCTTGTGCTCTCATCCTCATCCCGATGGCTTTGGTGTTGGTGCAAAACGATACGGGTTCTGCTCTTGTGTTCATTTCGTTCATTTTCGTGCTCTATCGCGAAGGTCTTCCTGGTGCAGGTTGGCTGATGGTGGCAGGTGTGGTGGCTATCCTGTTGTTTATCTTCACGTTGGTATGGTCGCAAAAAACGATGTATATCATTTTGGGTGCGGTTTTTGTCCTCACTTTGGCCTACTATCTGTTGACAAAAAAGAAATACATCGTGAGGATGATTGGCATTTTCGCCATCATGTTTGCCTTTGTGTTTTCGGTCGACTATGCCTTCAACGAAGTGTTGCAAACGCACCAGCGTAACCGTATTTTGGTCATGTTGGGTCTGCTTGACGATACCAAAGACGTCGGTTATAATGTACACCAGTCGAAAATCGCCATTGGTTCAGGCGGCTTTACTGGCAAGGGTTTCCTTGAAGGCACTCAAACCAAATACGACTTTGTGCCCGAGCAGCACACCGACTTCATCTTCTGCACCGTGGGAGAGGAAGGCGGCTTTGTGGGCACTGCAGCGGTGGTGTTGCTTTATGTCGCTTTGCTGGTGCGGTTGGTCGTTTTGGCCGAGCGGCAGCGCACCGACTTCAGCCGCGTGTATGGCTATTCCATTGCGGGCATCTTTTTCATGCATTTTGCCATCAATATCGGCATGACCATCGGCTTGATGCCCGTCATTGGCATCCCACTACCTTTTTTGAGTTATGGTGGCTCCAGCATGTTGGCTTTCACCATGATGCTCGCCATTTTCGTCAAGCAAGATGCCAATAGGTTGAATGTGCTGTAAAAAAATCATTATTTTTGCAGCCCAAACGAAAGCGTCTTGTCGACCCTCCGCAATATAGAATCTTGGATTGAACGCACGCTGACCTCGGTCATCGACTTCTTCTATCCGCCTTTCAGAAAGGTGATGAGCCTCGAATTGTTTCGCTATGCGGCTTGTGGCGGCATGAACTTAGCTTTGGAATGGGTGTTATACTATGTCTTCTACCATTTCGTGTTTCACGGTCAAGTGGTCGACCTCGGCTTCATCGCTTTCACGCCTCACATTGCTGCGTTCATCTTCAAATTTCCCATCACTTTCTTGACGGGTTTCTGGATGGCGCGCCACATCAGTTTTTCAGGCTCCACGTTGAAGGGCAGAACACAGATTGTCAGATATTTACTTGTCACTATAGGCAATATCCTTCTCAATTATCTTGGTTTGAAACTTTTCGTCGAAGTGCTCCACATTTGGCCGACGGTATCCTATATCATCATTTCCATCATCTGCGTGACATTCAGCTATTTGACGAATAAGTTTTATTCATTCAAAAAGACAACAACCCATGAAAATCCTTAGTTATAACGTCAACGGCATCCGTGCTGCTATCGGCAAAGGCTTGCTGCAATGGATCAACGAAACACAGCCTGATGTGCTTTGTTTTCAGGAACTTAAAGCTACACCCGACCAAATTCCCTTGATGGACTTCGAGATGATGGGCTATCACCATTATTGGTTCCCGGCACAAAAGAAGGGTTACAGCGGCGTGGGATTG
>Ga0247610_10004125_pt1 | contig 15616 bp, 13 predicted proteins | sample 174DNAGHGhighgp2_FD_193483 | JGI IMG/M metagenome (GOLD analysis project Ga0247610, IMG submission 193483) | Sheep rumen microbial communities from Palmerston North, Manawatu-Wanganui, New Zealand - 1742 DNA GHGhigh gp2 | ecosystem: Host-associated > Mammals > Digestive system > Stomach > Rumen... | reverse complement strand
TACCGAGTTCAAACGACCGCGGGAAACGGATATAGTACAATCCAACAGCGAATCGCCGACATCCGTAAACACCACATCCACATATTTCACTGGCGCGAGGGCGTTCATCCGCGCGTAAGTGCGCTCGACGCGCCACTGAGCATAAGGCTGACCTGCCTGGACACGGCACGCACGACGCAACGCCCCTGCACGCAAAAACGGCTCATCCATTACATAATCCACATTGCGGATTGTGTACTTCGTCCGGATATGTTCCAACGTGGCGGAATCCAAATGATAGAAATACTCCGCCATATGGAGTTGCAAATCCACCTCGTGCGTTCCGAAAGCACTATCCGCCGTGAACTCCAGCATCGATTTCTCGAAGTAGTAATACCCTCGATTCCGCAGCACGGTCGTTATTCGCTCGCGCTCCTCATCCAATGTGGACGTCGAAAACTGCTGATGGGGCTTAATCAGACACCGATCGTCCGTCGCAACCCCGTAAACAGCCTCTTCCGGCAGGTGCACGCTGTAACTGCGGATATGATACGGCTTGCCCGCGGTCACCAGATAAGTCACTTCCACCTTACGCTTCTTGAACACTTTTTCCGTATCAACTTCCGCGTTGAAGTAACCCATATTGTTCATCTGTTGACGCAACTGCTGCATGCTTACCTGCGTCAGCTCCTCATCGTATATAACCGGCGCCTCGCCCATCTTGTGAGCGTTCTCTGCCAGACGCTTTTTCGACTTCGTCGTCGTGTCCGCGGGAGCCGTGTTATACACATGCAACTGCAATTTCCAGAATCCGAACACCTCCGTATTCTGCTTCTGACGAAGATAATTGCGCAAACTGCCCGTATCGATCGTCTTGTCGTCAACGCACTTGACCTTTGCCTTGTTCAGCAGATATTGGTCCTGGGGAACAAACTTGGTCGTGTTGCACGATGCCAAAAAGATTGCAATCAGCAATACGATATTACCAATTACAAATCGCCTTCTGCCATATGTCCGCAAACGGGGCAACGTCTGATAAACTTGGTTATAACGCTTTCAGAGCCGCTAGCACAAAACGGTAGAATTTCTGTACGGTCGCTATGTTCACACGCTCGTCCGGACTGTGAGGATGTTCTATCGTCGGACCGAACGAAATCATTTCCATTCCATCATACTTGCTGCCGATGATGCCGCATTCCAAACCCGCATGAATGGTCACGATACGGGGCGTATTGCCGAATTCTTGCTCGTAAACACGCTTCATCGTCGCAAGCAGCGTGCTCTTGAAGTTCGGCTTCCAACCCGGATAAGCGCCGCTGAACTCGACCTTCGCACCCGCAAGAGAGAATGCCGAATGAATAATCGACGCCAACTCCTCCTTACGGCTCTCAACACTCGAACGCGTCAGACAGCACACATGGATCTCCGACAACTCCTCGCTGACCGCTTTCGTATCAATTATCGCAATATTGTTACTCGTCTCCACGATGTCCGGCATCTCAGGAATAACGCGGTAAACACCATGAGGACAGAGTGTTACGGCATGAATAAGAAAATCCTGAACATCTTCCGGTAACTCTTTCTTCGGGCACGCAACTTCTTTCGCAGAGAAATGCAAATCCGGCTCGATACCGTCGTATTCACGCAGCCACAAGTCCTCAAAACGGTCCACCAGGTCTTGTAAATCCTGATAACTCTCTTCCGGAATGGTTATGATAGCCGAAGCCTGCGGGGAATAGCGTTACGCAGACTGCCGCCGGAGACACACGCCAGACGAGCCTCATAATTTGCAACAGCCTCCTTCAAAAAACGGAACAGCAACTTGATTGCGTTAGCACGTTGCAAATGGATATCGCAACCCGAATGGCCGCCTTTGCAACCGGACACGCATACCTCCAATGCAATATCGCCTTCCTCCGTCTCTACCGGCTGATATGCAAATGTCGCGGTCGTATCTATTCCGCCGGCGCAACCAACGTACAACTCACCTTCCGTCTCGCTATCCAAATTCAGCAGATACTTGCCTCGCAGCCAACCGCTCTTCAGGTCGTTCGCGCCGTACATGCCCGTCTCCTCATCTACCGTGAAGAACGCCTCCAATGGAGGATGAACCACGTTCTTGTCCGCCAGAATAGCCATCGCCGTGGCTACGCCGATGCCGTTGTCTGCGCCTAATGTCGTACCGTTGGCCGTCACCCATTCGCCGTTCTCCTCCACATATGCCTCAATCGGGTCTTTCTCAAAATCGAACACACGGTCGCTGTTTTTCTGAGGAACCATGTCCATATGGCCTTGAAGAATAACGCCAGGATGGTTCTCCATGCCGGCACTCGCTGGCTTGCGAATCAGCACGTTGCCAATCTCGTCCTGAAGCGTCTCCAAACCGAGACTTTTGCCGTAATTAACTAAAAACTCTGCAATCTCTTTGCGTTTTCCGCTCGGTCGCGGAATCTGTGTCAGGCTGTAGAAACTCTCCCACAAACCCTTCGGTTCCAAATTCTTCATATCGTTAAATTTTTACAATTCGTAACAATCCTGCTTCAATTCGAAAAAACCTTGATTCGTCCATTTTGCCGGATACCATCCGGCGTAAAATAATTCTTGAACCTTTCTGCCCTTTTTGAACCTTCCTGGCCTTTTTGGACCAATAAAAAATTCGTTTAATTCGCCGTTTTAATTGTCTTTAATTGTCTTCAATTGTTGACCTCAAAAATAATTTTTGGTTAATTTTGGATAATTTTTGACTAAAAAATATTTTTTATGGATTTTTTTGGACCATTTTGGGTCATTTTGGACTTAAAAATCGTCATTTATTTTTGACCCACTAATATTTTTCTCAATTCTCAACTCTCCACCGTCATTTCCCCGCATAAATCTCTCCCCAGCAATTCTCGTGCCCGATCCGGCTCTTCCCCTAACAGCAGCATCATTTTCGTCAGCAAAGCCTCGGTCGTGATATCGTACCCCGACAACACACCGGCCTTCATCAGATTCAGCGACACCGCGTACAATCCCATCTCCACCGAACCCGTGTTGCATTGCGTCTTGTTAACGATGATGATGCCTTTCTCCACCGCCGATTTCAACTCTTTGTACAGCCACTGGTCGGTCGGGGCATTACCGGCGCCGAACGTCTCCAACACAACGCCTTTCAACCCGCGCGTACGAAGGATCGCCTTCACTACCGACGGCTGAATTCCCGGAAACAGCTTCAGCACAGCCACGTTCGTGTCAAACTGTGTCCGTAGCCGCAACGGCTTGTTCGGGTCGCAGTAATGAACCAGATGCGGATGGTACGTAATATGAACACCCGCCTTGGCCAAGGCCGGATAATTATAACTGTTGAACGCCGAAAAATGCTCTGCATTTCGCTTCGTCGTTCGGTTCGCGCGGAACAACTGGTCCTCAAAATAAATGGTCACTTCCGGCACAATCGGATTCCCGTCCTCGTCTTTCGCACCCGCAATCTCTATCGCCGTCAACAGGTTCTCCTTCGCGTCGCTCCGCAGCACACCGACAGGCAACTGGCTGCCTGTAAAAACAACCGGCTTGTTCAGGTTCTCCAACATGAACGACAAAGCCGACGCCGAATAACTCATCGTGTCCGTTCCGTGCAAAATCACAAATCCGTCGTACGAATCATAATGGTCTTGGACCATTCGACCCATCTTCAGCCAACTCTCCGGACCGATATCCGACGAATCAATCAGCGGACTGAATGCCTGAATATCCACTTCCATCTCCCCCGCAAACAACTCAGGAAGAAACGCTTTGAACGTCTCCATATCGGCCGGAACAAGCGCTCCCGAAACCTTCTCGCGGACCATTGTTATCGTCCCGCCCGTCGAAATTAATAGCACTTTACTCATTTCGACCACAAAATTACAATAATTTTTGCATATATGCAAATATTTCTTGAAAATAATTTTGATATGTCGGATTTTTGTTGTAACTTTGCACCGAAAATTGCAATTATGGCTTCTCGAATACTGATTATAGACAGCGACCTCATCCTTTCTACGGTCTTGTGCGACTACCTCAACAGCCGCGGCTACAAGGCGCGCAATGCCGCTTCCGCAAACGACGCACTCAAACTCCTCGCCGACGAACATTGGGACGCCGTGCTCATGGAATTGCAGGGACTCGGCATCAACGGATACGAACTCCTCAAAAACATCAGACACAGACTCCCGCAGATTCCGCTCATCGTCCTGACCACACGTGCCGACCGCGAAGACCAGATGAGAGCCTTCCAACTCGGCTGTGACGACTTCCAGACCAAACCCTTCACCATGGATATTATCATTTGCCGGATCGAAGCCATCCTCCGACGAGTACGGGCTTTCGAAGAAAGCAAACAGAAAATCTTCCACCTCAACGGACACACCTTTGACGCACTACACCAGACTTTCGACGGCCAACGGATGTCTGCAAGAGAAAGCGAACTACTCCTTATGCTTTGCCGCCAGGAAGGCGAAATAGTGGACCGACACCGAATCCTCTCTGCACTTTGGAAAGAGGACAACGCCTTTACCTCTCGCTCGCTCGGCGTCTTCATCAATCATCTCCGCCGATACCTCAAACCCGCCAACTACCAAATCCTCCCCATCCGCTACAAAGGCTACAAACTCATCCCTGCCTAATTCCATCCTTACACCATTCCTATACTATCCCTATACCATACCGTTACCTGCCTAATCCCATTCAGGCACGAGATAGCTTCGAGACACCTCTACACCATAACTACACCATAACTATACCATATCTACACCATACAGCATATCTCGTACATCTCTCACGCATCCGAAACGCCACTTTTTCGCCTCTTTTTATGTATATATATACATAGTATATATATAGTTTTTCCATCCCTTTTTCTCCAAAAATGTAACTGTATAACGAGCCATTTGTTGACCTTTTAAATTCTTTCTGGGGCTTTTTTGTTTGTTTTTGTTTTTTTTGGACCAATAAAAATCTGTTTAATTCGCTTAATTCGCCGTTTTAATTGTCTTTAATTGTTGACCTCTTATAATAATTTTCCTTAATTTTTGATAATTTTGACCTAAACCTTTCGTTTAATTTGCACATATCATTTTTTTTTCGTACCTTTGCACTCGCATTCATCAAACAAAAGATAAAATGACCCGATACATTGCGCCTTCTGTCTTGTCCGCCGATTTCGCGCACCTGGAGCGAGACCTTCAAATGATTAACCGTAGCGAAGCCGATTGGCTACACATTGATGTCATGGATGGCACCTTTGTTCCGAACATCTCCTTCGGCTTCCCGCTCATGAAACCCTTCAAGCAGTATTGCACAAAGCCTTTGGACGTACACCTCATGATTGTTCATCCGGAGAAATACGTCGAGCGCTTCTGCGACGCCGGAGCGTGGTCCGTGGGATTCCATCTCGAAGCGGCGGATGACCCATTGCCCATTCTTAATCTCATCAAAGCAAAAGGCGTGCGCACGTGCCTTACCATCAATCCGGACATTGACGTCAAACGCCTCATTCCTTATCTCGACCAGATCGATATGGTTCTGCTTATGTCTGTCTTTGCCGGATTCGGAGGACAGAAATTCATTCCCGAAACACTGGACAAAATACGTTTCATCCGGCAGGAAATAGACCGTCGCGGATTGCAAACGCTCATCGAAGTGGACGGCGGTATCAACACGCATAACGCCGCAGAACTCTTCCAAGCCGGAGCAAATGCACTCGTCGCAGGAAGTGCGGTCTTTGGAGCTAAGAATCCGGAAGAAGCTATTCGACTGATGAAACAGGCATAATGTGTTCCTGAACACCCGTAAATATCGCAAATATCGTAAATACCCGATGCTACTATTGCTGTTACCTTTGGTGGCAGCAATTTTCATCTGCGAACGACACGACCTGCTCTACCCGCCGCAAAATGTACTGTACGACAGTCTCTATGTGCATACCTTTGTGCTCACAACCGAAAGCAAACCGACCGCCAAATGCAACCGGTTCGAAGCACAGACTTACGGAGGAAAAATCTATCTTTACGTCCTCCGCGACACAACAAACACCTTCTCGACGCCGCAAAAAGGAGACACGCTCATAGCCAAAACACGTATCCGAAGACCTGATTCTATCGGTACATTCGACTACCGCAAATACCTTCTCCGGCAAGGAATTGTCGGAACGGCTTTCGTCTCACGATACGAACTCAAAACATCCGCAACCGTCAACAAAACACCACTCCAACACCTGCTCTACCAACGGCTTGCCGAAGCGGGACTGAAGAATGACGAACTCGCCACAACAGGAGCACTCACTTTAGGCTACAAAGACGATCTCGACCCGGAACTAAAACATCGATTCCAAGCCTCCGGAGCTGCACATATACTGGCGGTTAGCGGTTTGCATACAGGAATCCTGTACGGCATTTTGCTATGGCTCCTGACGCTCGGAGGACGATGCAAACCGCGATACGAAAATCACGTCGCACGACGACTAATCAGCCTCATCATCATCGCCGTAATGGGATTCTATGCATGGCTCACAGGACTAACGCCTTCCGTCGTACGTGCTGTTCTGATGGTCACGATTGCGGAAATAGGACGAATGGCTTACAGACGCCCATTCTCGCTAAACACCATCGCCGCTGCTGCTTTCATCATTCTCATCGTCCGACCGCTCGACCTCTTCAGCGTCAGCTTCCAACTATCCTTCGCCGCTACTACGGCTATCGTCGCTTCTGCACGCTTGTTTCCTTCGCTATCACGATATTTCGATATATCGATATCTCGGAAAAACATCGGAGGAAGAATAATTGCGTATTGGTGGGGAATTGTGACAGTTTCCATCGCCGCGCAAATAGGAACGTTACCGCTCACCATGTACTATTTCGGACAGATGAGCAACTATTTCCTCCTCACAAACCTCATCGTCCTTCCTCTCGCTGCATTCTTGGTCCCTTGCGGACTTGTTACTATCGCACTCGGAGGTACATTCATCGGAACAATTACCGGCAAAATAACATCTCTCTTGGCTTGGACGATGAACCACGCTGTCGGATGGATTGAAGCCCTTCCGGGTAGTACCACACAAGTGCAAATAGACCTGCCTATGCTACTCATTTACTATGTTATTTTGCTTTTTTTGATGTTTTTTTTGCATATGTCGAAAAAAAGCAGTAACTTTGCACGCTAATTTGTATGTGATATGAAAAATTTCGTAGAAGAACTCCGTTGGAGAGGCATGCTTCAGGATATTATGCCCGGAACGGAAGAGCAGTTAATGAAAGAAGTGACAACCGCTTATGTCGGAATTGACCCGACAGCGGATAGTTTGCATATAGGGCATTTGTGCGGTATTATGATGCTCCGGCACTTGCAGGCCTGCGGACATAAACCTATCGCCCTGCTTGGTGGAGCAACGGGTATGATTGGAGACCCTTCCGGCAAATCTGCGGAGCGGAACCTGCTCACGGAGGAGACATTGCGGCACAACGTACAATGTATCCGCGAACAATTGGAGCACTTCCTCGACTTCAATTCCAACGAACCCAACGCCGCGGAACTCGTTAACAACTACGACTGGATGAAGGATTACACATTCCTTGACTTCGCGCGCAATATAGGCAAACTAATTACCGTCAACTATATGATGGCGAAAGATTCTGTCAAGAAGCGCTTCAACGGCGAGTTCTCGCAGGGTATGTCCTTTACCGAGTTCACGTACCAGTTACTCCAAGGCTACGACTTCGTCTGGCTCAACGAGCATAAGAACTGCAAACTCCAAATGGGCGGTTCCGACCAGTGGGGAAACATCACAACCGGAACCGAACTGATTAAGAAAATTACAGGCAACGAAGCCTTTGCACTCACCTGTCCGCTCATAACCAAAGCCGATGGGGGCAAGTTCGGTAAAACGGAAAGCGGAAACGTGTGGCTCAGCCGCAAATACACCAGCCCTTACCAATTCTTCCAGTTCTGGATGAATGTCAGCGACGACGACGCAAAACGCTACATCAAAATCTTCACAAGCCTCAGCCGCGAAGAGATTGAAGCGCTCATCGCCGAGCATGACCAGGCGCCGCACTTGCGCGTGCTCCAGAAAAGACTCGCAAAAGAAGTGACCATAATGGTTCACAGCGAAGCCGATTACAACGCCGCCGTCGAGGCAACGAACATCCTTTTCGGCAATACGACACACGAAACGCTCTGCGCTCTCAGCGAAGAACGCTTCCTGGAAATATTTGCAGAGAATGTGGAGAGTTACGAAATACCGCTCAGCGACCTCAAAGCCGGAATCGGGCCGTTGGACCTGCTCGCTGAACGGACAAAAATATTCCCGTCGAAAGGCGAAGCTCGGAAGATGATTCAGGCGAACGGTTTCAGCCTCAATAAAGAGAAACTGACCGACCCGCAAACACCGCTTACCGATGCAAACCTCCTCAACGGGAAATATCTGCTCTTCCAGAAAGGTAAGAAAAACTACTACTTGGTAGTCGCCAAGTAATCTACCGCACGCTTGGTGATTTCGTCGTCACGCTCGAACAACGGGAAGAAACCCTCATCGCCAAGAATATTACGGACAATATAGGCATTCAGAAGTCGCGTCATCAACGGGCGCGATTTTTGTATCTCAGCCTCGTTCGGCTCTACGCCCTTCTCTTCCGCAAACTTAACAAATGAACGGATAACATCCTGCTTGAGCAAATACTGCTCCAATGCCTGCCATTCCTTGAAACGGCTCAACTCCTTACGGTGTTCGTCTGTGTATTTGTACGCAAACTGATACGTGTAAGCCAAGTTCACACAACGGTTGTACCATGGTGTATTGAGCGTCGTGTCACGGCCGACAAAGATATCCGGCATGATTCCGCCACCGCCGTACATCTTACGACCCGACTTGGTGTAATAAACCGTCGTGTCGGCAAAATGTACCGAATCCGCAGAGAAGAACTCCCCGTGCTCGAAGCGGTCCATCAATTCCTGCTGGTAATCCGTTTGGTCGCCTAATGTATAGGGTTTCTGGATACAACGTCCGGAAGGAGTGTAATAACGGGCAACCGTCAGACGTACGGCACTCCCGTCATCAAATGGCAACTGTTGCTGGACAAGCCCCTTGCCGAACGAACGACGGCCGATGATAGTCGCACGGTCGTTGTCCTGCATAGCACCCGCAAAAATCTCACTCGCGGAAGCGGAGAAATCGTCTATCAGAACAACCAGAGGAACATCCTTGAAGCGACCCGAACCGTTAGCATTCGCCTCATATCGGGGATAAGCACGACCTTCCGAATACACAATCAAATCACCCCGATGAAGAAACTCGTTCGCCATACGGATTGCTTGCTCCATGTAACCGCCGGAGTTCTCGCGAAGATCAATAATGAACTTCGTCGCACCCTTCGCATACAACTCGGCCAGCGCGGAGATAAACTCCTTATACGTCGTCTCGCCGAACTTGTTCACGCGCACAAAGCCTATCCTTTGTCCATTGTCCTTTGACCCTTTGGCACTTTCTATGATGAACTTTGCATCAACGGATGTTACCGGAATATCGCCTCGCGTTATGGTAAAATAGAGCGTCTCAGGCGAACCCGCACGCAATACTCCTAATTTGACTTTCGTGCCTTTCGGACCACGCAAAGTCTTCATCACCTTCTCGTTGTTCAACTTCTTGCCTACAAACGCCGAATCGTCCACGTTCACTATCTTGTCTCCGGCCAGCACACCCACGCCTTCACTCGGACCGCCGGCTACTACTGATACGATACGTACCGTGTCCTGCTGAATGGTAAACTGGATTCCGACACCGGAGAACGAACCCGCCAGCTCCGAATTGACCATATCCAGATCTTCTTTCGGAATATACGCGCTATGCGGATCCAGTTTTTGAACAAACTCAGCCATTACCTCGTCGGTAATACTGTCCACGTTGATGCTGTCCACATAGGCTTGCTCGATGAGCTGCATCAACCTATCTACCTTGGTCTGCTCGAAATGCCACTGACCATTCTGATAAATAATACGCTGTGCATTAGCTTTCTGACTAAGCGTCACGCCGACCAGAATGCCTAATGCCACTCCGACTACTGTCAATGTAGGAAGAATATACTTTTTCATAATCACCAATTACCTGTTTCTATTACCGTTTACCACGAATCACTCCTCTATTTTCACGACCTCGATACCGGCGCGCTTAAGCAGTTCCACACCGTCCATAATACGGTATTCCTCGCCGTAAACGACACGCTTGATACCCGATTGAATAATAAGTTTCGAGCACTCCAGACACGGACTTGCCGTCACGTACAGCGTCGCCCCGTCGGAACTGTTGTTCGAACGGGCCACTTTCGTCAGCGCGTTGGCCTCTGCATGAAGCACATAAGGCTTGCTGACGTTGTTCTCGTCCTCGCAGATGTTCTCAAACCCGGATGGCGTGCCGTTGTAACCGTCCGAGATAATCATCTGGTCCTTGACGAGTAACGCACCCACTTTGCGACGGACGCAATAACTGTTTTCCGACCATGTACGGGCCATGCGCATGTACAGGTAATCACGCTTTTTCTGCTTCTCTGTCATCCTAATAATTGTTTCGCAAATTCGTTGACATTAATTCCGTCAAATGTTCCGGAGGACATCATCAGCAGGGCTATGCCTTGATTGCTGAATACTGAAAACTGATCACTTATAGCTTTCTGCAATGCCTCACTTTCCGTAAACACCTCCACATTTTTCGTGCCAAACGCGTCACGAACTTCATTTTTTGTTATGGGAGTGAGTTTTTTATGTTCTATTACCTTCGGATTGAAATACACGAACGCCACATCCGCCTCGCCCATACAGCCTTTGTATTGCGGCAGAAAATCCGCCATCAGACTGCTGAACGTGTGTAACTCCATACAAGCCACAAGTTTCTTTTCCGGGTAGCGCTCACGCACGGCATTGATGGTCGCTTTGAGTTTGCTCGGTGAATGGGCAAAGTCCTTAAAAGCCACACTGTCTGCCGTTTCCGCTATTTTCTCCAAACGGTTGCTTGCGCCCGTAAACGTGCTGATTTCGCGGTAGAAATCCTCCGGCGATACGCCGATACAATGACACGCCAGCATAGCAGCCTGCAGATTCTGCATGTTATGACGACCGAACACCTGCATCTCTACCTTTCCGTCGTACGCGTCATAGGGAACACATTTGGCCTGTTGGACCTCGCCGGCTAACATCCGCAGATTCTCGTCACCCTGATAATAGATGAACGTGTCCGAAATCGTGTGTACGAACTTCCGGAATGTATCCACGTATTGTTCAAAGGTCGGAAACACATTGATATGGTCCCACGCGATGCCGGTCAGGATAGCTATATGAGGCTGATACCACAGGAACTTGCTCCGCAAATCCAACGGGCTGGTCAGATACTCGTCGCCCTCAAACACGGCATACTTGGCGGTATCGCTCAAACGGACCATCCGCTCAAAGCCTTCTATCTGCGCGCCGACCATGTAATCAGCCTCTATGCCCAAACGGTTAAGCACATAAAGAATCATCGACGTCGTGGTCGTCTTGCCGTGACTACCGCCGACTACTATACGGATTTTGTCTTTCGTCTGCTCGTACAGGTATTCCGGAAACGAGTAAATCTTCAGACCTAACTCGCGAGCCTTAACCAATTCGGGATTGTCCTCGCGCGCGTGCATTCCTAAAATAATCGCGTCTATATCCGGAGTAATCCGTTCGGGATGCCAGCCTAACTCCGCAGGCAGCAATCCTGCATCGCGCAGATGACTAAGCGCAGGGTCGAATATCTCATCATCCGACCCTGTCACCTTGTACCCTGCTTTACCGGCTACGGCTAATGCCAGATTATGCATCGCCGCGCCGCCTATCGCTATGAAATGGATTCTCATTTAAACAATTTGCCGAAATCGTCGTGGGAAATCTTCTTCGGTTCTACTTTCACAACGCCCTTCAGACCATCGTAAATCTTGTTCTCCACCACGCGCTCTACTATTCCGCGGAGCTGGTCTTCGTTCTTCAGCATCTCGTTGGCATAATTGCTCAGATACTCGTCCTCAACGTGCATCAGACCATACTGCATGAATTGCATTCGGGCTACTTCTTTCGCGTAACCTTCTACGTCTTCTTTCTCCACTTTGACGTCGAACTCTTTCATCAACTGGTCCTTGGCAAGATGCCATTTGAGCTCTTCTATCATCTTCGGGAAATCCTTGTCCAGCTCTTCAGCAGTCATCTTCTCGTTCGTGGCAAGTACCCAACGGCGGAGGAAATCCTCCGGGAACTCCACTTTCTCCATCTTTTTCAGGACCGCCGCTTTCAGGTCAAGGCCGAAACGATACTTGCTCTCCTCGGCCATACTTGCCTGAATATCAGCCTTTACGCGTGCACGGAACTCCGCTTCGTCTTTCGGCGTGTTATCGCCATAAACCTTTGCGAACAATTCGGCATCAATCTTGGCGGGAATAACTTCCGCTTTCTTGCCGGCCTCTTTGTCTTCGGGGATATACTCGCCGAAACGGTTTGCATAAGCATCCACTTGCTTCTGAACCATCTCGTCCGTCACTTCTATCTCGTACTCTGCCACTTTGTTCTTGCCGTTCAACTTGGCGTCGAACTCAGGAGCCACGGCGATGTCAAACGCGAACGTGAATGTCGTGTCGTTGTCCAGATCTATCTTCGGAGACTCCTCGTTCGGTAGCGGCTCGCCGAGAATCTGCAACTTGTTCTCCTCGATGTGTTTCTGAAGGGCTTCGCCCACTTGTTTGTTCAGCACGTCCGCAAGAATGCCCTTGCCGTACATTTTCTTTACCAAACCGGCAGGAACCATGCCCGGACGGAAACCCGGCATCTGCGCTTTCTGACGTACCTGCTTGATCTGTTTGTTTACTTCCTCCTGATAATCAGCCGGTTCAAGAGTTACACTCAATACGGCCTTCAGGTCTTTCATTTCTGATTGATTTACTTGCATAATATATAATATTTAATTTTTATTTGCACGTTTACGCTCCAACTCGTCGAGAATGATTTTGCGGATACGCATCGCGTGAGGCGTAACCTCCACATATTCATCCTCTTTGATGTACTCCAATGCCTCTTCCAGACTCATCCGTACGGGCGGTGGAAGGACTGCTTTGTCGTCCGCACTCTTCGAACGCATATTGGTCAGCTTCTTGCTCTTGGTCACGTTGATAACTATATCGCCTTCTTTCGCGTTCTCGCCGACCACCTGACCGGCATACACTTCCTCCTGCGGGTCGATAAAGAAGCGGCCGCGGTCCTGCAGTTTGTCCAGCGCATAGGCATAAGCCGTTCCTGCTTCCATGGCTATCAGAGAGCCGTTGGTTCGTTTGACAATATCGCCTTTCCACGGCTGGTACTCAAGGAACCGGTGAGCCATAATCGCCTCGCCGGCACTCACGTTCATCACATAAGTACGCATTCCCATGATGCCGCGGCTCGGTATCGTAAACTCCAGATGCACACGGTCGTTCACCATCTCCATCTTCGTCATCTCGCCTTTGTGAGTGCTCACAAACTCGATTATTTTTCCCGAACACTCTTCCGGCGTGTTGACCGTCAGGCTTTCCACCGGCTCGCACTTGACGCCGTTAATCTCTTTGATGATAACTTGCGGCTGACCGACCTGCAATTCGTATCCTTCGCGGCGCATCGTCTCTATCAGCACACTCAGATGCAGCACACCGCGGCCATAAACACGCCAGCTCGACTCCTCGGCGCCTTTCTCTACGCGCAACGCAAGGTTCTTCTCCAGTTCTTTGCTCAAGCGGTCCTGTATATGACGGCTCGTCACGTACTTGCCGTCCTGACCAAAGAACGGGCTGTCGTTGATACAGAACGTCATACTCATCGTCGGCTCATCGATGGCGATCGGCTTCAGCGGTTCCGGATTCTCCGCATCGCAGATCGTGTCGCCTATCTCGAAACCCTCTATGCCGATTAGCGCACAGATATCGCCGTTACGGACCACATCCGTCTTCACATGCCCCATGCCGGAGAAGGTGTGCAACTCTTTTATCTTGGTTTTGATGAACGAACCGTCTTTTTTCGCCAGCGTGACCATTTGTCCGTCGCGCAACTCGCCCCGATGAACACGGCCGATGGCAATACGGCCCACATAACTGTTGTAGTCAAGACTCGTAATCAGCATCTGCGGAGTACCTTCATTCTCTACCGGAGCAGGGATATACTCGATTATCGCATCCATCAGATCCGTAAGGTCCGAGGTCGGCTTGCGCCAGTCGGTACTCATCCAGCCTTGCTTCGCGGAACCGTAAAGCGTCTGGAAATCCAGCTGGTCATCCGTCGCATTCAGATTGCACATAAGGTCAAACACCTCTTCCTGAACCTCGTCAGGACGGCAGTTCAGTTTATCGACTTTGTTGATTACCACAATCGGCTTCAAACCTATTTCCAATGCTTTCTGGAGCACGAAACGGGTCTGCGGCATCGCGCCTTCAAACGCATCCACCAGCAGCAAAACACCGTCGGCCATGTTCAGCACACGTTCCACCTCGCCGCCGAAGTCCGCGTGACCCGGAGTGTCGATAATATTGATTTTCGTGCCCTTGTACTCTATCGCAACGTTCTTCGCCAATATGGTTATTCCTCGCTCGCGCTCCAAATCGTTGTTGTCCAATATCAACTCCTGAGGCTGATTACTGAATGCTGAACGCTGTTCACTTACTACCTTCGCCGTGTAAAGCATCTTGTCAACCAACGTCGTCTTGCCGTGGTCAACATGCGCAATAATTGCTATGTTACGGATATTCTGCATAAATACGCTTATATTTTTTCCTTTTTTCTCTTTCTGCGTACGCGTACGCGCACATTAATCCAAATTATCGTGCAAAGATACTGCTTTTTTTTCAATTATGCAAATATTTTTACATTTTTCTCATTTTTTCACGTTTTTAGGCCTTTTATGAGCAAAATGTAAGTCGAGAGCATCTCGAAGGCGTCTCGAAGGCGTCTCGAAGGCAAACCGAGAGTAATATAGCACTACACAAATTGACATTTTGCCAACTCAACTGCTCAATTTGTAGAAATTTGTCACTTTTACACTCGAATATTTGGAGGATTAACAAAAACGCTGTAACTTTGCACCGTTTTTCGATGGCGTCTGCTCTCAAGGTAAGCTTTTTAAGCCGGATGCCCACGCATTGACGCGAACGAAATACGGTATTAATCTGTTAAAGAAAGGATCTTTATGAAACGGTTCTTTATGACTCTCACGACAGCGGTCGTACTTTTAACAGGAGTAATCGCAGCGGATGCAAACAAACGTAATGAAAATTTCACACTTCGCTTCCGCGAGAATACTCTGGTGGTCTCTTCCACACAGATGGAGGAAGCAAGGATCTATAACATGAATGGAAAATTGCTTCAAAAAGAACGTGGAAACTATGCGGAATTTGAGTTGGAGCGCGGTACGTACCGACTCTACGCCAAAGTGAACAATCAGATGCTCACACGTAGAATTGAACTCCGCTAAATGCCTATTAAGGCATTAAATCTAAAAAAAATCGACATAAATTTGCGTATGTCGATTTTTTTTTGTACTTTTGTGCTCTGTTTTGACTAAATGGTTATTGACCGTATGTTTTTACAAATACTGAAATCCAAAATT
>Ga0247610_10004124_pt1 | contig 15617 bp, 20 predicted proteins | sample 174DNAGHGhighgp2_FD_193483 | JGI IMG/M metagenome (GOLD analysis project Ga0247610, IMG submission 193483) | Sheep rumen microbial communities from Palmerston North, Manawatu-Wanganui, New Zealand - 1742 DNA GHGhigh gp2 | ecosystem: Host-associated > Mammals > Digestive system > Stomach > Rumen... | reverse complement strand
TCCTGTAGAAGAAAGGTCTTGTGATTACATTTTTGGGCTTTAGGTCAAACGGTTAAGATGTCTGCCTGTCACGCAGCACGGAGCGGGTTCAACTCCCGTAAGGCCCGCAATCGGCTTTCTAATTGAATTTAATAAACAATGAAGTTAACTGCAATTAACTGATTTGGGTTTGATTAGAAAACAAGAGATTCTGTTGCAGCAGAATATATATAATGGTGTAGGGGCAGCACGCCGCTCGTTGAGCGCGGAAGGTAGGGTTCGAATCCCAGTATATAGCAAATATTATTTTGATTGGGTTGTAATTAAAGTAATATTACATGGAAGAAATGAAGAGAGAAGATGAACTGATTAATTGGTTTGAGAAAATAGATTAATTAAACAGGGAATATTACCTACCCCTTTATAGTAGGGAGTTTTACATGTTCTTGTGTAAGACTTTGGTTGATTCTAAACTATTCCTAAGTATAAAGACGTTTAGTCGGTTCGTGGAAATTCCGATTTTAATTTCCACATTTTAATTAGGGTGGCAGCAACGATGGTGGTGTTGTGCAAGACTGTAAATCTTGTCCCTCCGGGTAAACATTGGGGGTTCGATTCCCTTCCACCCTACATTCCTGCAGGCAGGTGGTTTTTAGGCCACGGTTCCCTCTGTAAATAGATGGTTGCAAACAACTATACAAAAACCGGGCACCAGCTTCCTTAGTTTAATGGTTTAAAACCCCTGCCTCTTAAGCAGTGAGAGTCTCAGTTCGAATCTGAGAGGAAGCACATTTGGATCCTTCGTGTATCGGTAAGTGCTGGCAACAGACGATTATCTCAGACTTTTAATCTGATGAGCTGGGTTCGACTCCCAGAGGATCTACATTTATTTTATATTTAAATTGAAATTATAATAAATCAATACTATATTATAAATATAATTAATAAATAAAATAGTTCTTTGAAATTATGTAATGGCTCGATGGCGGAATAGGTAGACGCCCTAGACTTAAAATCTAGTGTTCAGCAATGGGCGTACGGGTTCGAGTCCCGTTCGAGCTACAAATTTATTATAAAACCATATTTGATAATGATATTACACAATGTTTCAGGATGTTTGGCTTTTTCATTGAATATTGATGGAAAAGAAGAAATTGATATGACTGATAATGAAAGAATGCAAGTCATAGATAAGATTTATGAATGGATGAAGAGACATCCAGAATTATTGAATAATATTCTTCAAGATTTGTCTTCATCGTTTGGTGAGTATAATGTTATTAATAATGAGCCATGTGAATGTTGTGGAGATATTATTGATGAATATATATTAGATTTTGATGAATAAAATATAAAATTAAGTAGTCACTGATAGAGTTACTTCGTTTAAATTTTAAAGAAAATCAATTAATTTTAAACAACCAAAGTGAATTTATTTTTAAATTATGTCAAATAATTTTTAAATATGGGTTAATGTTTTATAATTTAATAACCTTTTAAAAAATAAATTATATCCTCTATTAGAACATTCTCTTAATTTTTAATAATAAAAAGGGCCTTTACTGGATTTGACAGTTAATATTGGCTATAGAAGACATGCAGGAGCGTTGAATCCTTAAATTTGACAAAACAATAAATGGCGATAACTTTGATTATTCCATGGCTGCCTAACCTTTAGAAGGTTGATTACGTATCTTTTGGGCATATGCCGGCGCAGTGGGAATCTTTTTAGATCGTAGCAACAGAAGCCCCACAAAATAGTTTTTCTACATGAATCTTGAACTTAAAATAAGAACAATGAATTAATTACATAGTCGTATAAAGCATGTATAATCTTCTTTAGTTGAATTGATTGGACTTGGGTTCGATTCCCAAAGGGTCCACTAAAAAAAATCTAATAGTCATAAGTAAGAGTTACTTCGATATGTTGGTTCGAATCCAACTTCCAGTTAATTACCGGAATGGCGAAATGGTATACGCGAAACACTTGTAATGTTTTATTATTTTAATTACTCTTCTTAAATATTCTTTAGATTTTTATATTTATATGGCGCTGTAGTTAAATAAAAGAATAATACTACAGTCATTTTCTTTGGAAACAATAGTCAGATTCGTAGTTACTTCGATGGTTATAACGATTTCATGTCAAGAAATAATATGTAGGTTCAAGTCCTACCAGCGCCGCTATTTTTATGTTGTACTAATATGTATTTTGGTCCATTGGCATAGTGATTGTGCAGCTGCCTCTAAACCAGCATAGGTGGGTTTGATTCCTACATGGACCACAATAATATTTTTATAAATATATTTAATTTTTATCATTATGAAGCAATTTTGGTAGATTTTTAATTCAGGTTTTCCGTAAGATTATATATAAGTTTTTAGAGGCTTATGTAATTTCTATAAGTGTTCAATATTACATAAGTTAATTTATAAGTGAACACATAATTATTCTAAAAAAATATATATATAAAACTTATAATTATGGAAAATATTTTATTAAAGACAAATAACGAGATTAAAAACCAGCTTGAAAATCAAGTTTATAACCAGTTTTCAATTAATGAAACAACAAAAGAAAACTATTTAAAGTTTAAAGAAGAAATAAAAAGATCTTCTCATTCACATTATTTTTATATTGCTTATTATATTTTTAAGCATCATATAGGAAGAGATCCAGAAACAAATTTAGTAGACTCACAAGTCATTGAGAAATATCTTGATGAAGTAGTAATTCCTGCATGTTATAAAGGCTTGTATCATGGATATATTTATCCTTGCTGTGGTGGTCATTGTATTAAATATGCAATTAATCAATTTAAGATGCAGGTAAGATACTATTATAATCTTTATACAGATCCTGAATTAACAAAACAATATGAAGATGTAAGAAGAAAATGAAGAACAAACTTTATGTATTAATTGACAAGAATTTAGATCCAATCTATGGTGCAGTTCAGGGAGGACATGCTGTTGCTGAATGGATGATGGAACATTGGTAGACTAAGCATAATAATGATTGGAATGAAGATTATCCAATATGGGAATGGAACAATGAATATTTGATATATCTTTCGGTTGATATTGACAAATGGAAAGAACGATTACGAAGATTTGATCTATGTGATTATATGTGGACATGGTTTGAAGAACCTGATTTGAATAACAAGACAACTGCAATTGCGATATATCCAAAATCATTTCCTAAAGAAATACAAAAGGAACTAAATAAAGAGAAGCTATTTTAATATAGCTTCTTTTTTTTAATTATTTTGAATTTCTTCTAATAATGACTATATTATTAATGTATTTAATTAATTTATAGTTATGATTACTTTAGAATTACTTCAAGATTGCGTTGACAACAACAAATCATTTATCAAGGATATTAGACTGAAGAACAATATCATCTTGATTGAGAAATATCAGTTCATTCCAAATTTTGATATTAAAGTTTTAAATGCATCTGGTAAAAGAGTAGAAGATTGGTTTCATAACTTAAGTCCATTTGACACTTATAATATGATTCAAGAATTGATTGCATAAATAAAAAGATAATTATTTATTTTTAATAAATAGAGGCGAATTTAGAGGCAATTAAATAAAAAAATATATTAAGCTAAATTCGTGTATAGATATTTATTAAATTTATTTAGTGTCAATACTATGATAAGACATCGAAAGAAAAGTTTCTTTGGAAGATTAATGGATAAAAAAGATACTTCAACAAGTTTAAGTAGTTTTTTTATATTCTTAGTATTATTGATTGGAATATTATTATTGTTAGTACCTGTGTTTGCTATTTGTATTGAATCTTGGTTTAATCATACTGTGACAAGTGATATAGGAGGATGGGCTGCTTATATTACTGCTGTTGCAGCTATATTTACAACTGCTGGATTGACAAAAGTTGGAATAAATTATTCAGATGGTAAATTCCAACCACCTTCATCTTCAGAAGAATATGATAATTCAGGTGAAGATAATATTGAAATGATAAATGAAGAAAATTTAAGTGATTAAAATTTTTTTATAATATTTATATATTTTATTAAAGTCATAGATTGAATAATTCTATGTCTTTTTTCTATTTTAATATATAATATTAATTTATAATTTATTATGGGAAAAAGACAACAAATTTGGTTTGCAGTAAATCATAATGAAAATGTAGTTATGTTTTTAGATGAACCAGTCAAAAATGAAAAATTAGGTAAATGGGAATCAAAATATCCTTATATTAATTCATTAATTTATAAAGATATATGTAATCTTGTAAAGCAGTCAAAAATGAACTGGAATTCAGAATGTCAATGCATAGAAATTAATATATCATAATAATTAATACATTAATGTGGATATATCTGGAATAATCCCCAATGCATTTAAATTAATTTAATATATATTTATATATTTTATATATTATTTTATACCAGAAGCGATTTTATTAAATATAATAAATATAATTTTTAATACATGGAATTACAGACTTATGATAAATTTGAATATAAACAAGAAAAATGCAATTCATTTAATCTTATCAGAATGTTGAATAATTTAGGAAATGAAGGTTGGGAATTAGTACATATTTCAACTTCTGATATTGGAAATTATGAATTATTGTTAAAAAGAAAAATTATATGTTTTGATAATCAGATTAATGAGGAGCTTATTTAAGTTTCTCATTTTTTTATTTATATTAATTTTTTATTTATATTATTATATATATTTTTATATAATTTAAAAAATATAATATATAATATATAATAATATATGGCTAAGAAAGAGTTTGAATATGAATTTGATCCTGTAAAAGAATTAAAAGGCAATGATCAAGCTAAACAAGTAATATGGACAACTAAAGCATTGAATAGAGCTGTTGATGCAATAAAACAAGGTTTGCCATTGAAAGTAAATCCTTTTATAGGCACAAATACAAAGCTTTTAAAACCTGAATTAGTATTTGAACGTACAGAAGAAGAAATAGAAGATTATATAAAATGTATGCAAGATGTTATATATTTTGCATCTAAATGTTTTGTAATGACTCCAGAAGGTTTAAAGCCTTGTGTATTAAGAGATTATCAGATTGAATATCTTAAACATCTTCAGAATAATAGATTTTCAATATTTTTAGCAGTAAGACAATGCGGTAAGTCAGTTATAACTGCTATTTATTGTCTTTGGAAGATATTATTCAATATTGACAAATCAGGATTAATTCTTTCAAAGTCTGCTGCAGCAGGAGTAGATTTAATAAGTAAAATCAAAGATATGTTTTTGAATCTTCCTTATTATCTTAAGCCTGGTATATATAAATGGAATCAGCATGAAATGGCATTTGACAATAATTCAAATATTTCAACTGAAGCATTTTCTTCAACAGCTGGTCTTGGTAAGACAATCAATTTCCTTATTCTTGATGAGTTTGCATGGTGTCCTAATAGTGAAGTAGAATTATTCTATATGAATATTATACCTACTATTACAACAATGCCCGACTCAAATGTATGTATAATGTCAACTCAGAATGGATTTAATTTCTTCTATACATTATGGAAAGGAGCAAATGAAGTTGGCAAGAAATGGAATGGATATGCACCATATAAAGTTGATTGGTGGCAAGTTCCTAATTTTAATATGGAAACAAAAAAATGGGAAAAGCGTACGGAAGAATGGAAAGAAAAAATGGTTGGAATTCTTGGTGGTGAAGCAAATTTCTATTATCAATATGGTACGCAATTTTCAGCAAGTGATAAATGTATAATAAATAGAGTTAAACTTCAAGAATTGCATGACAATGAAATAAAATTTTTAAATATTCAAAATATAATCAAATATTATCAAGAAAAATTTAATCTTGAATTTAATTTTGATATATCTATGCTTTATTCTGAACATTTATATTTTAATCCAAATTATGATTTTTCAAGATTTAATTGGTCTTATTATATTGTATTAGTAGATTTAGCAGAAGGTGGAGGAAATGACTATACAACATTCAATATATTAGAAATGACTGACAAAGACAGATTTGAACAAATTGGATATTGGCATGCTAATACTGTCAATCTTGAATTAGCAGCTTTAGATTTTTGGCTATTGTTTTCTCAATTATTTCATGAAAATCCAGAACATTGTATTTATAGCATAGAATGGAATACTTATGGAGCATTATTTTTCCAATATCTAATGAATCTTAATGAAGAAGAATTTATGAAAGAATATAATTGGAGATTCAATATTAATTCAGAATTTGATCTTAATTCAATTATAAGATATACTGTAAAATTTGAAGTCAATGAAGGAGGAATGAAAGTCAAAAAGACAAAACGAATTCCAGGCATTAAATTCAATTCAACAAATAAAGTAACAGGATGTTCTTTGCTTAAACTAGATATTGAAAATGGACATATTATTATTTATGATTATTTCACAATATCTGAAATAGAGAACTTTGAAGACAAAAATGGAAATGGTACCTATGCAGCATCTTATGGACATGATGATATTATTATGACATTAGTTCAGATTCCATTATTAAAACAGACACCAAAATATAAACAATTCTGTGAAGATATGGAAGATGATTTTGTCAGAAAATTTTTTATAAATAACAAAAATTAATATTCATATTCCCACTATTGATTTTATTAGATTTAATGCTTGTTGTTTAAGATAGTCTTGCAGAAAATTTCCAAGTACTTTTAATTCTTCAGCTGCTTCAAATGCTGCTTTAGCAGCTTTTTCTGTTTTTTCTTTTGTTTTTTGTAAAGTTTTATTCTCTAAAGTAGATGAAATGACTTCTTCAACTTGTTTTTTCATTTTATTTCCTTCAATTTCTAATGATTTCATATATTGAGAAGCCCATTTTATTGTTTCTTCTGCAACTTTGTCACATTGTGCTGCTACTTGTTTTCCACCTTCTTGAGCTTTTGAACAAGTCAATATTAGATTATTGTGAACCTTTGCACATTCTGGTTCTATAGAGTCATCACATTTTTCAACTATTTCATCCCATTTTCCAGGACAATGTTCAATCATATGTTTTATTTGATTGAATTTGCCTTGTAATTTAGTTATTTTTCCTTTTATATCTTCTACTTTTTGTTTCATTGCTGCAGTTTGTTTGTTTTCAATTACTGTAGCATTATGTTCAAATGGTAATTGATTTGTCACTGATGGAACTTCTGGAATTGGTATATTTGGCATTTCTGGCAATGATCCACGCAAATGACTTAGAACATATTCAATAGTTTTTGGACATATTCTGTCATGTACCTGTTGTTGCCAATCTTCTACTTCATATATAATATCATAATTAATAAATGGTTCTCCTATAGAAGACTGCATTTCTCCATTTTGTATTTGAGAAGTATTTTCATCATGTATTTTGCTTGTTTCTCCTGTCAAAAAATTCATAGCAGGTTTTGGAACAATTTTATCAATAAATTGTATGTCTTCTTTGCTTAATACTTTAAAAGATTCTTCCATATTATTATTTTGATATTTTTACAGTACTTGACAGAAAATTTTGTGGTTGAGTTGCATTCATAAGATTTTCAGCAATTTGATATAATGCATCTGATAGACTTACAGTATATGGATTTCCGCCCATATTTACAATTGCAAAATTTCCTAAACTATGGGCAAATTCATTAAGAGCTTTTTGAACATTTTCTCCTAATAAAGAATATTGTATATTTTCAGAATCATTTTCAATATTATATTCATTATTAGCAAGTACAATATTATTTCCAGCAACATATACACCTGCAGTCTTATTTTTCATTTCAATACCATTTGTAGGATGCATATTTATAGTATTTTCTCCACAATTTGTATGTATTCCATCTTCATCATTATAAGTAATCATTGCATTAGATCCACTAGCACGACATAATAAAACCTCATTTCCTCTTTTGCTAGAAGATGATGTTGCACTGTTTCTAGTACGATCATTCATATCTACCATTGGAGTATACCAATATTCTTCTGGATTATCTTTATTGAAATATACAAGTATTTTTGCTCCTTTTTCCATTCTAGAAAATTTCTGATATCCAAATGACATTAATGGATATATCCAAGGCAATACTTCTACTGGGATTTCATTAGTTACATAAAATAACATTGGAACATTTGCTTTGACTCTTCCTAAACTATAAGGATCATCTGCATCTATTACACAACCTGGTAACATTTCATAATCACTAATTTTCATAATTATAATATAGTTAATTTTTTACTAAAAAGTTTGATTCATCAATAATTATATCTAAAAATCTTTGAGCTTCTTCTCCAGTTCTTTTGTCAAATATATTATCATAGTTATAATATTTTCCTAATTCTTTGAATGATCTTAATATTGATGTCATATTAGGACGAAGAACATTGACTATTTTTGTTCTAGTATCTTTAAAATATGTTGTTGTATCTGTGATATCTATTAATGCAAGTATATATAATAATTCTATATATTTTAGTTTTATATTTGATGATTTTTCTAAATTATGTTCAATATTTATATGTTCAATTAACATTTCTAAAAGTGTCTTCATATATTTAATCTTCGTAATATTTTTGAATCAATTGAAATACATCAGGCATCCAATTATAGTTTTTTTGATTATCATAGTCATACCACTCATATTTTGAATGTTCTTTTGATATTTTTATATTGTTTATAGGTGATGTTTCTAATTCAGCTAAAAAATAATAAGATATTGAATTATCTTTGTTTGTTATTTTACTGAATTCTTTGCATTTTCTTTCTTCATTGAATGTCAGTTCTAATCCAGTCTCTTCTTTTAGTTCACGTATTGCTGCATCTTTTGGTGATTTATCTTTATCTTCTATTGAACCTCCTGGAAATCCCCATTTACCACCAAATTTCTTCATATAATTTGATCTTCTTAATATAAGAATTCTTTTGTCTTCAGATACAATTATTATATTTGTATATTTTTTATTTGAAGAAAAGGAATTAGAAAATGTTTGCATATTATTCAAAAATATTTTTTTAAAAATAAAATTATATATTGATTTTATATATATTTTATTAATAATTATATATTAAACATTTTTATTTTTAAATATAAAAATAGGAAACTTATAGTTTTTATAATTTAATATAATGATTTTTGGTAATTTAGAAAATGTTTTTGAAAATGAAATAACAATAATGGAAGCTGTGCAGAATAATTTACAAAGTGAAGCTTCAAAAATAAAGAAACCAAGTAAATTTTCAAAAATTCTTACATCTTTATCTCATTATGGAATGAACTATGCTGATAAAGTATATCAGAATATGGTTGCAATTCCAGCAGATAAAATATTACAGCCTAAAGATCCAATGATGCAACAGTCTTTATATGGTACTGGATTCTTAAATAACTGGAAGATAAAACCAGATGAAGAAAAGAATTTTTCAGAAAAGACATTGGATCAAAAACGAGAAATCTTACGTAAGATGGCAATGCATCCAGAACTTGAAGATATTCTTGATGTAATGTCAAATGAATGTATTGTATATGATGACAATGAAGCATATATATGCACTCCTTATCTTGATACTGCAATAATACAGCAATTGAATGAAAAGAATGCAGAAGAAATCAATGCTTCTATTGAGACATCATTCTATAAATTCTATATGTTATTAGACTTTAAACAACAAGCATGGAATATATTCAAACGTTATCTTATAGAAGGAATTCTTGCTTATGAAATTGTATATGATGACTTAGAACATCCAAAACTTATTATTGGTCTTATTCCAATTGATCCTGCTACATTGACAAAAAGTGTTGAAGACAACATAACATATTGGATTCAATTCAAAGGTGTTATAGGACGTGAAAGAAAGCTTTTAGATTCACAGATAATATATATTAAATATGAAGATTCTGGTGTCACAGTACGTCAATCTTATCTTGAACGTCTAATTAGACCATTTAATATTTATCGTATTGTTGAACAAGCACAAGTTATTTGGACAGTAACACAATCATCATTTAAGACAAAGTTCACAATACCTGTAAATGGTATGAATAGAGCAAAAGGAATGCAGACACTTGCTCAAGCTATGAATAGATATAAAGAAGACATATCATTTAATACGGATACAGGCGAATTAATGGTAAACGGTAAAATGAATCTTCCATTCAATAAAGAATATTGGATGCCAGAAAATGAATCAGGTAGTCCACAAATTGAAACTTTAGTTGATACAGGTCCAATGCTTAATGATTCTGATCAATTAAAATATTTTAAAGACAATCTTTATTTTATGTCTAAGATACCTTCATCAAGATTTGACAAGGATGCACAATCAACTTGGTTTGGAAGTGATCCTACTCAACAATTACGTGAAGAAATAAATTTCAGTAGGTTTGTAAATAGATTACGTAATGGATGGGCAGAAATTTTACTTAAGCCATTACGTATTCAATTATCATTGTCTATACCTGATATTAAGAATGACAAACGTATATTAGATGCTATATCTTTAAGATGGAATAGTTATAATCAATTTGAAGAAATGGCAAATATAGAGATTATGACAAAACGTATTGAATTTATTGGAACTATGAAAGATTCATTGGTAATAACTGATGAAGAAGGAAATGATATTCCATATTTCTCACCTAAATTCTTGATACTTAAATATCTTAAGATGTCTGAAGCTGATCTTGAACTTAATGAAAAATATAAGCTTGAAGATGAATTAAATAAAAAGAAAAAAGGAGATAGTGGTGAAGATGAAGAAAGTGGAGATGATGAAGAATTAGGTGGTGGTAAAGAAGAAGGTGGCGAAGAAGAAGCTGGTGGTGAAGAACCAGAATCTGATGAAGGTAGTGGAGACATTGATGATGAAATGCTTGGTGATGTACAGCCAGAATCAACAGAAACTACTCAAGTATAATATTAAAATATTATAAAAATATTATAATATAATGAATATATTTAAAACATATACTATAAATATAATGTAAAAATTAAAGATATATGGCATTACGTTTATCGAAAAATAAAAAAATACCTGAAATAATCAAAGAATTAGATGCAATTGATATGGCTGTTGCATCTATGGAAGAAGAAAACGAAAGTAAAGTAAAACATGATCCTATATTAAATGCTATCAGTCAAAATGGAGCAATAAATATATTTAAACTATATACTATAGGTTCATCTATGTGTTTTTATAATAATAATACAGGTGAAACATTTTATGGAGATAATATATTTAAATCACTTTTATGGATAGAAAGAGCATTTCAAGAAAATTATATAAATACTAAAATACTTTATAAAAAATTATATAATAAAGAAAAAAAAGAAATAGATAATTTATATTTTAGAAAAAAAGATATTGACAATAATCTTGATACATTAAAAGGCATTATAAAAGTTACTGTAAATAAAGGAAGAAAATGGAAGGGTACAGGATATATTATTGGACAAGAAACTTCAACATATCAATATAGTCAATGGAATTCATCAACAACACATTATTATAAAGTTTATGATGATAAAGATAATACAATAAATACTGTAAATAAAGATTATGCAGATTTTAAAGATACTGAGGATAAGTTTAATGAATATAAAAAATATAGATTAGATTTATTAAATAAAAGCAAAGAATCAGATATTAAATTTGAAGGTCATGATTTTATATTATATACTTATGATAATTTTATTGATTGGCTAAAAAATAAATATTATGATCCATCAATTGATTGGTCTAAAGCAACAGATATCGAACAAGAAAAACAAAATAAAAAATCTGAAGAATTCAAGAAAAAGAAAATGCCAGAACTTATTGAATGGGTAAAAAATAATACAGATAAGAAAGGTGATGAAATAGAAAAACTTGCTGAAAGAATATTTAATAAGAGATATAGATAAATTTTATGAAAACAATAAATAAATTTATAACTGAAAAACTTAGACTTACTAAAAATAAAGTTCAAGAATATAATTATCATCCAAAGACAAGAGATGAATTAAAAACCTTAATAGATAAATTAATTGAAGAACGTGGTATTAATGCGGATCTCAATGATATAGATACTTCAAATATTACAACTATGTTTGATATATTTCATTATAATTCAAGCAGAAATTGGAAATTACAAAAATTCAATGGAGATATTTCTAAATGGAATGTAAGTAATGTAGAAAATATGTCATGGATGTTTTATGATTCAGAATTCAATGGTGATATATCTCAATGGGATGTAAGCAATGTTAAAATCATGAATAGAATGTTTAAAAATTCTAAATTTGACGAAGATATATCGAATTGGGATGTAAGTAATGTTGTATATATGGAATATACCTTTAATAATAGTAAATTTAATCAAGATATATCTAATTGGGATGTAAGTAATGTTGAAAATATGGAAGGAATGTTTTATAAATCTGAATTTAATGGAGATATATCTAATTGGGATGTAAGTAATGTTGAAAATATGGGATATATGTTTTTAAATTCTAAATTTAATAGAGATATTTCTAATTGGAAAGTTGATAATGTTGAAAATATGTCAGATATATTTTATGGATGCCCTTTACAAAAAAATCCACCAACATGGTATAAAGAATAAAAAAGAGGAGTTAAACTCCTCTTTATTGTTTATATTAGTTATATTCATATCCATATCCATTTTGTTTCAGATATTGTTGTTATCCGCATATTTTCTAATCCTTGTGATATATAGTTTTTCATTATTTCATGAACTTCATCACTAGATCTTGCAAATACAGGCATAGCATATTTAATAGTCTTTACAAGACCATCTTCTTGTTCAATATCTTCAGCAATTTTTACAACAAATATCTTACTTAAAATATAATATTTATTTGGAGAAGGTTTAAATGTTTTCATTAGACATATATCTTCAATTTCAATTTCTTTGCCCAATTTATTTAGAACTTTTTGACCAGCTTCAGCAAAATTCAATCCTTCAGTAAGATATGTCTCTAAAATTTTCTTATCTTTTCCTTTAAGATATATATTCCTATTTAATTTAATTTTAAAATACATGTATTAAAATTATATTTATATATTTTTATAATATATTTTATTTTTTAATTTTTAATCATATTTTACATTATATTCATCTAAATATGCTTTCAAATTTTCTTTAGGTTTTCCAATACTTTTATATATTTTATATCTAGATAATACATAAGCATCTAATTGATCTTCATCAAAATTTGTTCTTTCAATAATTGCATCTTTAAAAACAGGATAATAATCACTATATCCTTTAAATACACAAATATACCATCTAATCATTAGTTTTCTATTATCTTTAATACTATTCACTAATCTTTGTGGATTAGATTTTTTATTAAAATATTGTTCCATTTTAGCATTATGCCGGGATTCTTCACTAGGATTTTTATACCAAATGATTTTATTTATTTCAGAATATTCAACATTAGATAAATCTCGTAATGTTGGAATATTTTTTGATCTAGAAAGCTTAAGTTTTTCAAATATTATTTCTTTAAGATTTTTCATATTAATTCAAATATACTATTTTTATTTTGTTCTTTTATTTTTGTCTTTATTATGTCTTCTAATTCTTCTACTAATTCTGAATTATCTTCTAAGATATTCAATACAGATTGACGGCCTTGTCCAAGTTTAGTATCATCATAAGAAAACCATGAACCAGATTTATGCACAATATCAAATTCAATAGCTTTATCAAGAATTTCTCCTAATTTATTAATTCCATGCCCATATGTTATTTCAAATTCTGCCTTTTTAAATGGTGGTGCACATTTATTCTTTACTACTTTTACTTTTGTCAGATTTGCTATTGCTTCATCCCCATCTTTTACTTGTGAAGATTTACGTATTTCTAATCTCATAGATGCATAGAATTTAAGGGCATTTCCTCCTGTTGTTGTTTCTGGATTTCCAAACATTATTCCTATTTTTTCTCTAATCTGATTAATAAATATACAAAGACAATTTGAACGTTTGACAATTCCTACCATTTTACGAAGTGCTTGAGACATAAGACGTGCTTGTAATCCAATACGATTATCTCCAAGGTCACCTTCTAGTTCTGCTTTTGGAATCAATGCTGCAACTGAATCAATAACACATATTCCTATTTTTCCAGATGATATTAATTTAGTAGCAATTTCTAAACAATCTTCTCCACAATCTGGCTGTGAAAAATATAAATGATTAACATCAACACCAAGATTAGCAGCATATTCTCTGTCAAAAGCATTTTCAGCATCTATATAAGCTGCTTTAAGACCAAGTTTTTGTGCTTCAGCTACAGCATGAATAGCAAGAGTTGTCTTACCAGAAGATTCTGGGCCATATATCTCAACAATTCTTCCACGTGGATATCCACCAATTCCTAATGCAATATCTAAAGATAATGATCCAGAAGGAATAGATTCAATATCCATTACTTCTGATTCTCCAAGCATCATAACAGTTCCTTCACCATATTGTTTTCTAATATCTTTTAATATAGCTTCTAATTCATGATCTTGACCAAATTCTTGTTCTAAAACATCTTTTTTAGACATTAGATTATTTATATATTATATAATTAATAATAATTTTTTAAAATAAACTATATTATATATTAAAATATTTTTATAAAGTTGACATGATAACAAATAGTGAAATTTTAGAAGACATAAATGATTTAAATGAAAAAATAAAAATATTAGCAAATCCAAGAAATAATAAAGAAGATTGTTTGTTTTGGTTAAAAATATATGATCAAATAAAACAAATAAAAGATTTATTAATTGAACATTTTTAAAAAATAACTATATTATATATGTAAATATTATTAAATTAAACTAAATTAATGAGAGAATTTTTTGAAGTTATTAATGAATACCCATGTACAACATTTATACTATTTTGTATGATATGTATAATTTTATCAGCTATTAAAGATATATTTCATGATGATTGAAGACCTTTAGGTCGTTCATTTTTATTTTGTTTTAAACATCCAAAAAACATTGTAGAATGACTTGCATTTTTATTAATATTCCATTCAGATAAATCAGCTTTAAACTTTTTGCACATATAAAACATATAATTAAAATTTTTAACATTTGAAACATTCCATTCAGATATATCTGAATTAAAATTTTTACATTTATTGAACATACCTTCCATATTTGTAACATTAGATACATTCCAACAAGAAATATCAATATTTTCAATTTCTAAACCCCAAAAAAGATAAGACATATCAGTTATTTGAGATACATCTATATCATTTAAATTACAATCAGGTCCAACAACATTTATTCGATCTATAATAATATTTCTTAGTTCTTTTTTAGATGTTGGTTTATAATTATATGTTATATTGTTTTTATGATTTTTACCTAATAAAAGTTTTTCATTAATAAATGCAGAATATTTTCTCATAATTAATATACAATAATTTAAAAAAATAATTATTATTTAATAAAAATAAAATTTAATTAATTTTAGATATACAATGAAAAAGATAATTTTAACTTTAATGATGCTATTTAGCATTATATTTTGTTTTGCAGATGTTAGCTATAATGCCGATACATTGACATTATCTAATGTTTTAACACAAAATGAAATGAATGAT